>Ga0255336_100219_pt1 | contig 116553 bp, 114 predicted proteins | sample MeOH1_35cm_T3_17_FD_189102 | JGI IMG/M metagenome (GOLD analysis project Ga0255336, IMG submission 189102) | Sandy soil microbial communities from University of British Columbia, Vancouver, Canada - MeOH1_35cm_T3_179 | ecosystem: Engineered > Artificial ecosystem > Sand microcosm > Unclassified...
GAGCGCATAGGCCATCTGCTCCTCGGTAAAACGCGACTTCTTCACGCGCTGATTCCTCGTTTGGTAACGGGGCCCAGACGGCCGAAGTCCCTACTTTACGACGAGCCAGTTATCAGGGGCTGGGTCAATCATTGACGCCGGACCTTTTTTCAGACACTTCAGAACGAGACTCGGGCCGCTCGTGACGTAGCTTCCCGACCTTGTTGTGCGTACTCGCTCGGGGTCAGGTGGCCGAGCGATCCATGAGGTCGATGCTGGTTGTAATCGATCCGCCAGGCTTCCAGTTTCTGCCGCGCATCGTCGATGGATTCGAACGCGTGAACGTTGAGACATTCATCCCGCAGACGACCGTTGAATGATTCGATCATACCGTTCTCCGTGGGGCGGCCCGGGCGGATAAAGTCGAGTTGAATGGCGTGGCTATACGTCCACTCGTCGACGACCTTGCACGTGAACTCCGTGCCATTGTCCACGGTGATCGCCCGGGGCAGCGGATGTGCCGTTCCGAGCTGTTCGAAGGCGTCGATGACGCGCCGGCCGCTCAACGAAAAATCGGCCTCTAGCAGGATACTCTCGCGACTCCATTTATCCACCACGGTCAGCACTCGGAAAGGCTTTCCGCTGACGAGCTGGTCGTAGACGAAGTCCATCGCCCAGTACTGATTCGCGGCTGTCGGCGTGGGCGTGGGGCCGCGATGCAAGCTGATGATCTTGCGTCGGCGACGACGCATGCGTAGCTGCAAGCCTTCCAGGCAGTAGAGCCGGTGCACGCGCTTGCGGCCGACGGCCCAGCCCTCGCGACGCAGCATCACCGTGATGCGCTCGTAGCCGAAGCGAGGTCGGGCCTGAGCAAGGTCCCGAATACGCATCCGCAGTGCCGACTGATCCTTTGCCTGGCTCTTGTAATACCACGTCGCTCGCTGAATCCCGGCCAGTCCGCATGCGCGTCGGGCGCTCACCTGAAATTGCTCATGGACCCAATCGGCAACGTCCCGGCGGCGGCCTGGCCTCAGATTTTTTTCGAATGACTTCCGAAAGGATCTGCTTGTCCATGGTCAGATCGGCGACCAGTCGTTTCAGGCGGCCGTTCTCCTCCTGCAGCTGCCTCAGTTGGCGCAGCTCGGCGACGCCGAGGCTGGCGTACTTCTTCTTCCAGACGTAGAACGTGGCTTCGCTGATGCCCAGCTGTCGGCAGACATCCGTGACGAGCGTTCCCGACTCGGCCAGGCGCAGCGCGTAGATGACCTGTTCTTCGGTAAACCGCGACTTCTTCATCGCTCCTCCGGGGCCCGATCGGGCCGGTGGGTGAAGCGACCTTACCTCTAGTTATGGGCTGTGTCGAAAAAGCGGGATAGCGTCACTTCTTATGCGTCGTAGGAAGCATGGATCGATCACGTCCATTGAACTAACTCCAAAACTCAGCAAACGATGCCTGACGCTTCGTATCCGACGTCATATGCATCAAAGCGATCTCCTGTCCCGCTGGCCCCGGTTCCAGAAACCGGCCGGTGATGCGATGCCTCAGCGGTGGTGACAAATGACAAAGCCAGTTGCAGATCGCCGGGAGCGAGCTGACAACCAGTCCGTCAGTATGGATAGCCTCATTGAGTGCGCTTTGATCACAGATAAGCGCACCCTGCGTCGCATGGATACCGTCGCCAAAGCGCGCGCGCCAGGCCTCCCAATGCGGCGCGTCGGCGGTCAGTGCGAAGACGCCTGCGTTGTAATAGGTCTGCCACAACGTCCGTCGCGCGCTTGTCGAGCCGAAGTAGCGATACATGCGGTCGTAACGCCAGTGCGTGGATGCCTCAGTCTGTGCGTAGCTGAAGTGCACCTGGGGCACTAAGGCCATCCCGCATCCGCGTGCACCTGCCACCAGCCAGTCGATCGCCACCGCGTGTTGTACGTGCACGTCGGTGTCGATCCATACGTAGATGTCGTAGCCGGGCAGGTAGCGTCGCAGGTGGGGACGGACGGTCAGGACGCGAAGATACGCCTCGTTGAGCCGAATGCTCTCCGACACGTCGAAGTCCCATGCCGGCTCGATGAGCTGCACGCCGAGCGATCGCAGTGCCTCACGTGTCGCTTCGCTCAACCCCAGGTCGAAGCAGGCGACGTCATAGCCTCTCGGGCGCGCGGCGGCGCAGATCTCGGATCCCCAACCGCGCAGCCGAATGGCAAACGCTTCGTCTGCGCCGGTGACGATGACTACCCGTGGCGTCTGGTTCTGGATGCCGCTCATACCTTCTCCCGCGTCCGTGCGCGCTTTTTACATATGGACATAGTGAACCAACATGTGCAAAGCCGGCAAATTTGTAGGAAAAACCCTACACAACTATCAGGTTGTGGACTACAAGGATGACGCCGTAGATTCGCTGCTGCTGGAGCTTTGAGAAAAAACTCAAAAGCTCTCTATACGGGCAGTAGGCGTCCAGTTTCGGACGGCAGGGGGCATGGTGAGTTCTTCAATGGATGACGCGCAAAATATTGCGCGTGGTGAGCTGTCGTGCGCGCTCCAGGGAGCCTTTGCATGGATCGCCTGAGCGAACTACGTAATTTCTTTCGACAGGATCCCGAAAACTTGCCCCTGGCGATCGACCTGGTCGATGCGTTGCTTAGCGCGGGTGAAGTGGCTGAAGCCGATGCCTTGATCGCCTCCTGGCCATCCGCCTGGCTCACCCGCCCCGAATGCCAATTCCGGGTCGGTCGCTGTGCGATCGCCCGTGCGGACTACGCTGCCGCCGTGCCGCCACTGCGCAGCATGGTGGATGGTGGTGTCGACGAGCCGGCGGTCCATCACGATCTGGCGTACGCGTTGCTCGGCTTGGGTGACGTGGACGGTGCGGAGCGGGTGCTTGCACCGCTCGTGCCGCAGTCCATCGTGATACCGAGCATCGGCCTGCTGCATGCCCGCGTGCTTCACTACCGCCGCCGTTACGACGACGCCGCGCTCATTCTCGAAGCGATCGTTTCCGAGCGCCCGGACGATGCGCAGGCCTGGGGCGTCCTGGCCATGATCGAGATGGATCGGGAAGACGCCGACGCCGCTGGCTTTGCCGCAGGCCGTGCGCTGAGCCTGTCGCCGAACCAGCCCGACGCCCTTGCCACGCTGGGCACGCTTTCCCTGGCGCGCTTTGATTCCGAGGGTTCGTACGCCAGCTTCTCCCGCTTGCTGGAGTCGCAGCCGCATAACGGCCGCGCGCTGGCCGGTGCGGGCGAGGCTCTGCTTCTGCGGGGCGATTCGCAGGGCGCCCGTCCTCTGCTGGAGAAGGCGTCGCATGCCATGCCGGGGCATCTCGGTACGTGGCACGCGCTGGCCTGGTCTGCGCTATTGGAAGGGGACGTTACCGCGGCACGCGCGAGTTTCGATGCGGCGCTCGCCGCCGACCGCAACTTTGGCGAGAGCCATGGCGGTGTTGCGCTGGTGCATGCCTTGCGCGGTGAATTCGACGATGCGCGCCAGGGCGTGCGGGTGGCCTTGCGCCTCGATCCGGCCGGGCGTAACGCGCGTTACGCGCAGAGCCTTATCTGGCGTGCCGAAGGGCGCGAGCGTGAGGCGACAGCCATGGTCGACGGCATTCTCGCCGAGGTGGGCATCGATGCCGCAGGGCGTCCGGCGGACTTTTTCGCGCGCCTCCAGGCGCGGATCACCGGTACTGGCGAACACTGAGATGGACGCCGATACGGGCATGCACCTGCTCGCCGAGACGCTGCTCACGGCGGCGAAGATCTCCGCGCCGATCCTCGTCGGCACGCTGGCGATCGGTTTGCTCATCTCGGTGTTCCAGGTGGTGACCCAGATTCAGGAAATGACGCTGACCTTCATCCCCAAGCTGGTGCTCGTGGTCGGTATGTTCCTGCTGCTCGGCTCCTGGATGATGTCGGTGGTGGTGGAGTTCGCCAAGCGCGTGATCGGCATGGCCGGCGGATTCGGCGGCCCATGAGTCAGTCCCTTTCCCTTGCCGTGGTCGGGTGGCTGCTGGCCTTGCTGCGCTTCGCCCCGTTGCTGATCATTCCGGCGGTGACGCCTTTCAGCTGGGCACCGCTGCACGTGCGAATCCTCCTGCTGTTCGTTCTGTCAGTGTTGCTTGCGGGCGTCGCCCCCCTGGGCAGTTTGCCTGACGGGCTTTTCGCCGCGACGGTGTCCGAGTTGTTGATCGGCGGCTGCTACGGCCTGGCGGTGATGCTGCCGATGGCGGCACTGGGCCTGTCGGCACGCGTGCTCGATATCCAGGCGGGTCTGGCATCGGCGAGCCTGTTCAATCCCAGCCTGCAAACCAACGACACCACCCTCGGCAGTGCGCTGTCCATGGTGGGCACGTTCGCCTTCTTCGCGCTCGGGTTTCATTTGCTGGTGGTGCGCAGCCTGATCGCCTCGGCGCGCTGGCTGCCTCTCGGTGCCGGCGCGCGGCTGCCGGCGGCGGCGGCCCTGTTCGCGATGCTGGGCTCGCAGTTCCTGCTGGGCCTGATGGTGGTGATGCCGGTGATGATCGGCCTGTTCGCGATCGACGTGTTCGTCGCCATCGCGAGTCGCTCCATGCCCCAGGCCAATATCTATTTTCTCGCGCTGCCGATGAAGGTTGCCGCGGTGCTGGTGCTGCTCGCCGCCTCATTGAAGATGGCGCCGACGCTCATGGCACGCCTGTTCCGCGATGCGCTCGACGGCGCCAACGCGATGGTGGGAGGCTGAGATGGCTGACGACCAACAGGACAAGACCGAACAGCCCACCGCTTCACGCCTGCGCGATGCTCGGGAAAAGGGCCAGGCCGCGAAGAGCGCCGAGCTCACCGGCGTCATCACGTTGATCGTCTTCGCCGTCGCCTTTACCTCGGCGCTTGGCGGGCTGGCGGTGGCCTTTGCACGCGCCATGCGTGCTTCGTTGCTGATAGCGGGTGCAGGCCCCGCGCTATCGGGTGGCCTTGCACGCTGGCTGGCCGCGGCGTTCGCGCCGGCATGGAGCGCCTTGCTGCCCTCGCTGTTTGCCTTGGTGGTGACGGCCATCGCGGCTAACGTGATGCAGACCGGTTTCATGTTCTCGACCGAGCCGCTCAAGGCCGACTTTTCTCGCATGAGCCCGGTCAAGGGGTTCAAGCGGGTGTTCTCCATTCGCACGGTGTGGGATCTGTTTCGTCTGCTGCTGAAGATAGCGATCCTGGGCGTGGTGTTGTACGCCTTGAGTCACTCGCTCGAGGGCACCTTGCTGGCCTCGGCGACGCGCTCGCCGGCCGACATGCCGGCTTTGCTCGAGGAATCGTTCGTTCGCGTGCTGAAGTGGGTACTGAGCATGCTCGCCTTGATCGCGGTGCTCGATCTGCTGTTCTCTCGCCGCGAATTCATCCAGAAGCTCCGCATGAGTCGCCGTGACATGAAGGACGAGCACAAGCGCCAGGAAGGCGATCCGGCTATCCGCAGCAAGCGCCGCCGCCTGGCTCGCGACCTGCTCAAGAAAGCCCGTTCCATCGCCCGTGTGCCGTCCGCCGATGTGATTGTCACTAATCCCACCCATGTGGCGGTGGCGCTACGTTATCGACCGGCGACGATGCTCGCACCGATCGTCGTCTCCAAGGGTAGCGGCTGGATGGCAGCGCGTATTCGTCGCATGGCGGCGAACCATGGCGTCCCGATGATGCGGTCGCCGGAACTGGCACGCGCCTTGTTCCGCGATTGCGATGTCGACGATGCGATTCCCGCCGACCGCTACACCGAGACCGGTCTGGTCTACCGCTGGGTCATGGCCCGGCCCGGTCATAAGGTCCACGCCGCATGAACGCCTTCCGTTATCTCCTCAAAGGCAAGGGCGAGTTGCTGCTGGTCGGCGCGATGATCTTTATCCTCACGATCCTCTTCGTGCCGGTGCCGGCCGGGTTGCTGGATTTCCTGCTGATCGTGAACTTCAGCGTGGCCCTGCTGGTTCTGCTGATCACCTTCCTGACCGACTCGCCGCTCAACTTTTCCACGTTCCCGTCGCTGCTGCTGATCGCCACGCTGTTCCGCCTGGCGCTCAACGTCTCGGCCACCCGCCTGATTCTCGCCGGCGGCAATGCCGGTCACGTGATCGGTGCGGTGGGGGCGTATGTGGTGGGCGGCAACTACGTCATCGGCCTGGTGGTCTTCCTCATCCTGGTGGTCGTGCAGTACGTGGTCGTGACCAGCGGTGCGCAGCGCGTGGCCGAGGTCGCCGCACGCTTCACCCTGGACAGCATGCCCGGCAAGCAGATGAGCATCGATGCCGACATGAACATGGGCCTGATCGACGAGACGGAGGCCCGTCGTCGTCGCGCCCTTATCGAGCGGGAAGCGAATTTCTACGGCGCCATGGACGGTGCCACCAAGTTCGTCAAGGGCGACGCGGTCGCGGGCATCATCATCCTGCTGATCGACATCATCGGTGGCCTTTCCATCGGTATGCTCCAGCACGGCATGCCATGGACCGAAGCGGTGCACCGCTACACGCTGCTGACCGTGGGCGATGGCATCGTGACGCAGATCCCGTCGCTGGTTATCGCGGTGGCGACCGGCATCATCATCACGCGCGCCGCGTCCGACGGTGAGCTGGGCGGCGAGATCGCGCGGCAGGTGCTGTCGAATCCGCGCACCCTGCTCGTGGTCGGCATCACGCTGTTCCTGGTCATGCTGCTGCCCGGCCTGCCGGCCTTCCCGGTACTGATCGTGCTGGCCGGTATCGCGTTGATGATCAACGTGGCCAGGCATCGCAAGAGCGAGGCGGTGGAAGAGGCCCTGGTCGAGGCCGCGACCGTGAGCCGCGCCGAGGCGACGGCGCAGGAAGACGACTTCTATCGCAGCCTCGATATCGAGCCGCTGGAGATCCGCCTGGGTGCAGCGATCGCCGAGACCTTCCGCACGCGCACGGTGGAAATGAACGAGCGCGTGCAGGGCCTGCGCCGCCAGTTCGCGCTGGACTATGGTTTCGTGCTCCCGGCGATCATGACCCGCGAAGGCCAGCCGGGCACGGTGACGGATCACCAGTATCAGGTGTTCCTGCATGGCAACCGTATCGGGCAGGGCGAGCTGCATTTCGACGGCGTGCTGGCGATCAACCCGGGCGGCAACCGGCCGCGCCTCGAAGGCCGCGAGACTCGCGACCCGGCCTATGGTTTACCCGCTCAGTGGATTGCCCCGGAGTCGCGCCAGTTCGCGCGCGGTGCCGGCTACACACTGGTCGACCCGGACACGGTGCTGGTCACCCACCTCAACGAGCTGGTGAAACGCCATGCAGCCGAGCTGCTCAGCCGGGCCGAAGTCGAACGCCTGAGCATTCGCATGAAGGAACGTCATGCCAGCCTGGTCGACGAACTGATTCCTTCGGTGATGAGCTACACCGACGTGCAGAAGGTCTTGCAACAGTTGTTGCGCGAGCTGGTCAGCATCCGCCAGCTCGAAACCATCTTCGAAACCCTGGTCGATGCGGGCAAGACGACCAAGGTAGCCGAGGATCTCGCCGAGCGCGTGCGTGAGCGCCTGGGCGCGACGATCTGCCAGCGCGCAAGTAACGACCAGGGCGAGCTGCACGTGCTTACACTCGCCCCGGACTTCGAACGCTCCATGCTGGTGGCCTCACGCCAGCGCGAAGGGCAGGGGCCTCTCGTGGCCGACGCCACCCAGCTCGACGGTTTCCTTTCCAGCCTCGCACGGCAGTCCGACGCCATGCTCGGCAAGAGTCTCAGCCCTGTGCTGTTGTGCCCGGCGGCGCTGCGTCGCCAGATCCGCGCACTGATCCAGCGTTCCCTGCCGCATGTGGCCGTGATCGGGGTGAACGAACTCCCGGCCACGGTCATGGTGCGCGCTTTCGCCACTGTCACTCCTTCGGCGACCTGACCATGACCGATCCGATTTCTTACATTGCCCGCTTCCTCAGTGCAGATGTGCGCGCACTCGGCACGCTGAGCCAGAACGTGGCGAACATGACGACGCCGGGCTACCGCGCGCTGCGCCGCGTGGAGGGCTTCGGTGCAACGCTGACCGCTTCTACCAGCGTGAACCGCGACGATGGCGCACTGATCCATACCGGCAGGCCGCTCGATCTGGCCCTGCAGGGTCCGGGCTTTTTCCAGGTCACCGATGGCGACCGTACCTTCCTCACCCGCAACGGCCAGTTCGTCCTCGGTGCGGACGGTCGTGTCGTCGATGCGCGGGGCAGGGCACTCGTCGGCGAATCCGGTCCGCTGTCGATCGCCGGCGGTGCGATCACCATCGGTGAAGACGGCTCCGTGCGTGCCGACGGCGAGGATGTCGACCGCATTGGCCTTGTCGACGTGCCGGCGGACGTTTCGCTCGATGTGCTCGGTGACGGTCTCTACAGCGCGCCCGACGGGAGCACGTCGGAGGCCAGTGCCAAGGTGCATCAGGGCGCGCTCGAAGGTTCCAACGTCGACCCCGGCAGCGAGATGGTAAAGCTCATGGAGCTCACCCGCCACGCCGGTTCGGTACAGCACGCCATCTCCACTTATCACTCGGCGGTCATCGCCGGGATCGACGAACTCGGCAAGGAATCCTGATCCCATGATCGACGCACTCCATATCGCCGCCAGCGGCCTGACGTCGCAGCAACAGCAGATCGACGTGATCTCCAACAACCTGGCCAACATGCAGACGCCCGGCTACAAGCGCTCGCGCGTGGCGTTCGCCGACGTGTCCTCGCTGACGCCCGCCCAGGCGCGCGAAGGCCAGGCGACGAACGAGGTGGGCGCAGGCACCCAGATCACCACGACCTCGCCGGTGATGGTGGATGGCACGATGCAGGAGACCAACAACCCTTGGGACCTCGCCATCCAGGGCAATGGTTTCTTCGAAGTGCAGAATGGGGACAGCGATCGCCTCTACACTCGTGCCGGCAGCCTGAAGATCGACAGCGACGGTTATGTCGCGACGGCCTCCGGCCAGCGTCTCGCCCAGGGCATCCAGATTCCCGCAGACGCTACGCACATCGTCATTGCCACCAACGGCGAGATCAGTGCCCAGCTCCCCGGTGACAAAACCACCACCGTCATCGGCCAGATCGAACTCTCCACCTTCGCCGCGCCCGAGGCATTGCGCTCCGTGGGCGGGAACAACTTCGCCGCGACCGACCTTTCCGGCGACGCCACGGTCGGCAAACCGGGCGATGCCGGCTTCGGCACGGTGACTCAGGGCTATATCGAAGGATCCAATGTCGATCTGGTGAGCGAGATGTCCACGCTCGTCCTTGCACAGCGTGCCTACCAGCTCAACGCACGCGTGTTGCAGGCCTCGGACCAGATCCTCGACACGATCAACAACCTCAATCGATGAGCGCTCGTTTTCTCCTTCCCTTGCTGGTGGCGCCATTCGCCAGCGCGGCGGCGGCCGCACCCACGACCACCGACGCCGTGGTGGAGGCTGCACGCTCGTCGGTCGAGACGAGTCTCGGCCAGCGCTACGGCCAGATCGATCTGGCTGTGACGGGGCGCCCGGCCGCGGTACCGAAAACGGACGTCGCGTTGCGCGCGATGCCGGTCGTTGGCCGCTTTCCGCGTGAGCGCTTCACCGTGGATGTGGAGCTGCTGCGTGACGGGCGCGTCGTCGGCAAGGCGACCGTCGGCTTCTCCCTGCACGCGAGCACCGAAGGTTGGGTCTACAGCGCCGATGCGCACGACCACGACCTGGCGACTGCCGTGACGATGCAGCGACAGACCGTGGACGTGGCGCATGGCGAATGCGTGACGCCGGAACAGGTCGAGGGACTTCGACTCAAACACAACGTGAGGGCGGGGCAGGCCGTGTCGTTGGCGGACTTCGAGCGCGTGCCGGACATCGACAACCGGCAGCCTATCCGCCTGCGTGCCGCGTTCGGTGACATCACCGTGGAGCGTGCCGGCATGGCCATGCGAGCGGGCAATCGTGGCGATGTCGTCACCGTCCAGGTGGATGGTGCGACGGCGCCGGTCAAGGCGACGGTCACCGACCGGGGAGAGGCGGAACTTGTCCAGTAAACATCACGCCATCGGGCGGCTGGGCCTCGCGCTGCTCGTCGCGCAAGCGATGCCGCTGGCGTTCGCTCAGGACCACGGCACCGGCATGATCGACCCGCGGACCTACCACGGCCTCGCTGAGGATCGTCGTGCCTGGCGCATCGGCGACACGCTCACCGTGCTCGTGGTGGAGACCTCGCGTGCGTCGGCCGCCGCCAATACCGATTCCTCCAACGATGTGACCCTCGCAGGCGCCGTCCGCGGTACGCACGCCTCGCACAGCGGCTCGATCGGTATTTCCGGCAGTGACACCGGCGCGGGGCAGACCACGCGCTCGGGCGCCCTGCAGGCACAGCTGGCGGTGCGTGTGGTCAATATCGACCAGGTCGGCACGCTGATCGTTCACGGCGAACAGGCGGTCGTGGTCAACGGCGAAACGCAGCACATCGCGCTCAATGGTGCGGTTCGCCCGGAGGACATCAGCTCGGGCAACACCATCCTGTCGACGCGTATCAGCGAAGCCCACATCGAGTTCACCGGCCGTGGTGACGTGAGCGCGCCGCAGCGCCGCAGCATTCTCTATCGCATCACGAAATGGCTGGGTCTCCTATGACACGCCTGCAGCGACTCGTCCTCTTTACCCTGGCCCTGTGCGCGATGCCGATGGCCTTCGCGCAGCAGACCTTCGTGGGTGTGCGCCTGAAAGAGATCGCGCGTGCGGAAGGCGTGCAGGACAACGCCTTGATCGGTTACGGCCTCGTGGTTGGCCTGGCGGGTTCGGGCGATACTTCGCGCAATCACGCCACCTTGCAGTCGGTCGGAAACACGCTGAGCCACTTCGGCATCAACGTGACGCCGGAAGACCTCAACAGCCGCAACGTGGCGGCGGTGATGGTGACCACCACCTTGCCGGCGTTCGCCGAGCCGGGTCAGAAGCTCGACGTGTCCGTGGCATCGATCGGCGACGCGCGCAGCCTCAGTGGCGGAACGCTGCTGCTGGCGCCGCTGGATGGTCCCGACGGGCAGCTCTACGCGCTGGCGCAGGGCGCGATCTCCACCGGCAGCTACAAGGTCCAGTCGTTCGGCAGCTCCGAGCAGAAGAACCACCCGACCGCCGGTAACGTGCCCGAGGGTGCCACGGTGCAGCGCGCCGCGCCGCTCGGCGACCTGGGTACGGCGGGACGGATCAACATCATCCTGTACCAGCCCGACTTCACCACCGCCACGCGGGTCGCCCAGGCCATTCGTCGCGCCATACCCGGCGCTACCGCCACGGCGGCACACGCGGGCAAGGTGGTGGTGGACTTCGGTGCCGGCTCACCCAGCGCGGTGCAGAACATCGCCGCGCTGGAAAGCGTGATGGTCGAACCGGACCAGGTGGCACGCGTCGTCGTCAACGAACGCACGGGCACGGTGGTCTCGGGCGGCGATGTGCGGCTGGCCAGCGTGACGATTTCGCAGGGTGACCTTCGCGTATCGATCAAGACCGATTACCTCGTGTCGCAGCCGGACGGCGTGTTCGTCGACCCGGGTCGCAACGTACGTACCGCCGTGGTGCCCGAATCGAAGATTCGCGTCAACGAGGACGACGCACGCATGGTCAACCTTCACAACGGGGCGACCGTGGCCGACCTGATTGCCGCGCTGCGTTCCATTCATCTCTCCACCCGTGACGTCATCAGCGTCCTGCAGTCGATCAAGGCTGCTGGTGCGTTGCGTGGCGAACTCCTCATCCAATAAGCCGCCCTCATGACGATCAACAGCCTTACCGTAGGTGCCGTTGACCTCGCGCTCGACATGGCCCAGCGCCGTGCCGAAGTGGCGAGCCGCAACATCGCCCTGACCAATGTGCCGGGCAGCCGCATGGAGCGTCCGGATTTCGCGGCCGCCAACGATCTTCTCGGTCGCGTGGCGCAAGGCGACGCGATTCCGCGCGACACCCTGGGCTCGGTGGATATCCGTGCGACGACCTCGCAGCCGAGCCTCGGCGTCGAAGGCGAGGGCGACGTGGATGGCCAGGTGGCCGACCTCGCGCTGGCCAGTGCGCATTTCCAGGCACTGTCCGAGGCACTCAACCGCCAGTTCGGCCTGATGTCGATCGCGCTTTCCGGAGACCAGTCATGAGTACGGATGCCATCTTTGCCGTCACCCGCCAGGGCCTCGATTTCGAGCGCGGCCGCATGGAGGCAGCGAGCCGCCGCATCGCAACCGCCAACCTGCCGCTTGCCACCCGACGCGATGCCCTCAAGGCGGCAGGCGCGAACGAGTTCGCCGCCACCCTGCCGGGTACCGACTCGGCTGACGGGGCACACAACGTACAGGATCCGCAAAGTCCGCTTGCCGGGGCGGACGGCATGGTGGCCTATCCCGATACCGACCTCGCGCAGGAAATGTCGACGCTCATGTCGGCACAGCGCGGCTACCAGGCGGACATCCGTGCGTTCAACGCCCTGCACGGCATGTTGCTCAAGTCGCTGACGATCGGGGGACGCTGACCGTGATCGAAGCGATTGCTCCCCTGGGCGCCATGCCCGACCTCGAGAAACCGGCCCTCGTGCTGCCGCCCGTGACCCAGGGGCCGACGTTCGCCACGGCGATCGGAGACGGCCTTGCCGGTATCAACCAGTCGGTGACCGCGGCTGATTCGGCGACACGTGCCCTTGCCGCTGGCGAGGACATCCCCGTGCACGACGTAATGATCGCGCTGGAAGAAGCGCGGGTGGATATGCAGATGGTGGTGCAGGTGCGTAATCGCCTGCTCTCGGCGTACCACGACATCGTAACGATGCAGGTCTGACGCGCGCATGGAACAGGCAAAGACATTCTGGCAGGACTGGTCCACGCAGAAGCGGGTCACGCTCATTGGTGGCGCCCTGGCCATCATCGCTATCGGTGCGGCCCTGGCCTGGTGGTCGATGCGCCCGCGCTTCGAAACCTTGTTTTCCGAACTGAAGGAAACCGATGCGGCCGAAATCAGCGCGGCACTCGACACGCTGCAGGTACCGCATCATTTTGCCGACGGCGGTGCGACCTTGCTCGTGCCGTCCGACGCGGTGTACGACACGCGCATGAAGCTCGTCGCACAGGGCGTGCCGCACGGCGGAAGCGTCGGCTTCGAATCCTTCAAGGATTCGGACTTTGGCGTGACCGAGTTTGCGCAGCGCGTGAACTACCAGCGGGCCTTGCAGGGCGAGCTGGAGCGGACCATCGGTTCGATCGCTGAAGTGGCTTCGGTGCGGGTGCATCTCACCCTGCGTCGGGCTGGCATGTTCGAAAGCGACGAGTCGCCGTCCAAGGCGTCGGTGACGCTTGCATTGCATCCCGGAAGCACGCTCGAACCGCGCCAGGTGGCGGGCATCCAGCGGTTGGTTGCCTCTGCCGTGGAAGGCTTGGTGCCGGAGCGCGTCGCCGTGCTCGGGCCGGGAGGCATGCCGCTGTCCAGTGGCTCCGGCAACGCGGCGGAGCAGGGTGACGAGCAAGCTCGTATTGAAAGCCGGCTGCGGCAGCGCGTGGATGGCCTCTTGCACGACGTGCTCGGCGACGGTGCCCGCTACAGCGTTTCCGTCGATGTAAGACTCAATTACGACCGTGTGAAACAGGTGAGCGACCGGCTCGTCGCGCAGGGAAAGGATGGCAATGGCCTTGTCGTGCGGCAGAAATCCTCGACCAACCACGGAGCGACGACCGCTGAAGGCGAAGCGGGTCGCAGTGGTGGCGATTCCGAACTCGAATTCGCTCACGGTCGTGAGCAGGAAGAAGTGGAGCGGGCCCCCGGTCGGATCGACCGCATCAGCATTGGCGTTATCGTCCCCGCGGGCCTCGATGCGGCGACGATGTCACACCTCGAAGCCGTGATCGGTGCGGCGGCGGGACTGGATACGCAGCGTGGTGACCGACTTGACGTCGCGGCCGTATCCGGCGTGACGCGCGTGGCGCCGGCCGCGGCGCACGCATTGCGCCCTGCGCCGCCTGTGGCGGCGATAGCCAGCCGTGCGACGCCGGCAAGCGATGTGCCGGTCTGGATGTGGGCTGTGCCGGGAAGCGCGCTGCTTGCCGGTGTTATCGGTGCCGGTTTCGGTGTCGCGGCACAGCGTCGTCGTCAACCGAAGCGCCTGGCTCTGGCCGAGCGCGAACGTCTGCTGGCCGACGTCCGCCAGTGGATCGATGTGGCGGAGTCGCGATGAACCGCGCGGGCCTTCGCTACACCGCACTGCGCCTGGCGACGCTGCATCCCGCCGATCGCGACTGGCTGCTCGAGCGCCTGCCGGTGGCGGCGGCTGACGCCCTGCGTGCGCTCGGCAAGACACCGGGTCTGGACCGCCTGGCCCGGGTCGCGGACAGCATCGAGCCGCCCCGTGAGCCTGCCGAAACACCGGTCACGCCAGTCACCGACGATCGTCCGCTCCTTATCCCGCGCGACCTCGATCCGACCTGGGCGGCCCTCTGGGCCCAGGCAAGCGGTGGCGTGCATGGCGAGGGTCCGATGCCAGCGCGACTCCGGGCCGCCTTGACGAGCTGGGTGCCACCGAAGGACGTGGACGCGTGAACATGGACGACGAACAAGGCGCCCGTCGTGTCGAAGCGAACGTGGTGAGCCGCGGTGTGGCGCGACGCCTTACCGCGTCGTCCGGCGCGGGCATCTCCGCGGACGAACTCGATCATCGGCTCGGATTCGACCTGGGCTACCGCGATGGTCTTGCTCGCGCCACTGCCGAGGCCGAGACAGCAGCTATCGAAGCAAGGTTGAACTGGGAAGCCCAGGCGCAAGTGCAACTCGATACCGCCCTCGCCGAACTGACGACGGCGCGGGAGCGACTCACGGTCGCCGCCGACGCCTTGAATGTGGCCTGCCTCGACGAGCGCGACTGGGCGGTCGGTCTCGCTGTCGAGATCGCTTATGCGGCGGTTGTGCGCCTGCTCGGCGAACGTCATGCGCAGAACGATCTGATCGGCGCGCTGTGCGCACGGGTGGTGCAGGACATCCCGGAGCGTCCTCTACGCCTGCGGGTGCCGCCGGACGATGTGGAGGCTGTATCGGCGCATGTGCGCGGTATGAGCGTGGACGGTGACGAGCGTCTCTCCCGTGGTGCCTGCGTGCTCGAAACGCCGCGCGGTCGTGTCGTTGCCGGTCTTGCCGAACGCTTGTCCGTACTGCGCGATACCTTGCTTGCCGTGGTCGGCGCCGGCTCCGGGAGCCCGGGCGCATGAACGCGGCAGCGGCTCTCCTTGATGCCATCCAGTCCATGCCGGTGGGCTACCGTGAGGGTGAGGTGGCCGCCTGTAACGGGCTGGTGATCGAGGCCTATGGACCCGATGCCCGCATGGGCGAGGTATGCGAGTTGCATTCGCGGGATCATGGCGCGCCGGTGCTGACCCAGGTCATCGGGTTTCGCGAGGGACGGGTGCTGTTGATGCCCTATGGCGATACCGCCGGTGTCGCCGTGGGCGATCGCGTGCGGGCCTGCGGCATCGAACTCTCCGTGCCGGTGGGCCCGGCGTTGCTCGGTCGCACGATCGACGCTTTCGGCCGGCCCCTCGATGGCGGACCGCCGATCCAGGCGGAAGCGCAATGGCCGGTACGACGTGAGCCCATCGAGCCGCTTCGTCGCCGCGACGACAACGACGTCCTGGAAACCGGGGTGCGGGTCGTCGATACGCTGCTCACGCTGGGCAAGGGCCAGCGTGTCGGGGTGTTCGCTGGTTCGGGCGTGGGCAAGAGCACCTTGCTCGGCATGCTGGCGCGCCATGTACGCGCCGACGTCGCCGTGATCGGCCTGATCGGCGAGCGCGGCCGGGAGGTGGGTGACTTCATTGCGCACGCCTTGGGGCCCGACGGCATGCGCCGGGCGGTGGTCATCGCTGCGACTTCCGACCAGCCGGCGCTGGTGCGAGCGCATGCGACACATGTCGCTCATGCCGTCGCCGAGTACTTTCGCGACCAGGGCAACGATGTCCTGCTGATGGTCGATTCGGTGACGCGGTTCGCGATGGCCCAGCGCGAGATCGGCCTCGCCGCGGGCGAGCCGCCGACCTCACGCGGTTATCCGCCGTCCGTCTTCAACGCGCTGCCACGCCTTACGGAGCGTGGTGGCGCGATCACCGGCGCAGGGTCTATTTCCAGCATCTACAGCGTGCTGGTGGAAGGTGACGACATGAACGAGCCCGTCGCCGACCACATGCGTGCCTTGCTCGACGGGCACATCGTGCTGACGCGCGAGCAAGCGAACCGTGGCCAGTGGCCGGCGGTGGACCCGCTGCAAAGCGTCAGTCGCTGGGTCGGCCGGTTGATGACGCGCGAGGAGCGTGAGCTGGCCACCGAGGTCCAGCGGCTTTTCGCCACTTACGAGGCATCGCGCGACCTCATCGACATGGGTGCCTGGCAACGTGGCGCCAACGCGACGCTGGACCGTGCCGTGGAACAGGTGCCGGCGCTCCAGGCGTTGTTCCGCCAGGCGCCGGGCGACAGCCACGATCGCGACGACGGTTACACTCGTCTCTCGGCGCTCCTCGCCAGCGGGGAGGCGGCATGAGGAACGCGCGCGTACGACTCGCGACGCGAATCGCAGCAGTCGAGGCCTTCCGCGAAGAGCGCGACCGCCAGAAGCTCGCCGTGGCCCGCCACGAGTCGACCCTCGCCGAGGCGGCGCTGACGAAAGCCGAGCTGGCCTGGCGTGGGATCGAAGAAGAGCGCGCCGTCGCCCTTGCCGTGCATCACGACCTTGCGCGCTACATGCTTTGGGGCGACCTCGCCGCCCATGCCTGTGATGTGCACGCGCTGGCGACCACGAAAGCGACCCTTGCCGATGCGATGGCGACGGAAGCTTCTCAACATTGGGCCGACGCGCGCGTGCGCGCCGACGCCACGCAGGACCGCGCCGAGCGTGTCGAACGCGATGACACCGCGGCCGTCGACGCGCGTATCTTCGCCGATGCGGTGGATCTGTGGCTGTCGCGTGCGCAGAGGCCGGCGTGAAGACCCTTCCTTCCGAACAGATGGCCGTCCGCGAGACCGATGCGGCGCGCAAGACACGCGACGACACCCGGGAATCATTCGAGCGCCACATCACATCCGCGAAGATGGAGACAGGTAGCGATGCAGGCCGGGCGGATCATGTCGATATCGGCGTGGCCGCCACGCCTGACGCGAACGCCAAGCCGTTTGCACCGGCCGCCGCCGTGAATGCAGTGCCCTTGGCGCCGACAGATGCGCTGTTCGGCAGCGGCGCGAGGGTCTACCCGCAAGGGCTTGCCGTGGTCGGTTACCTGTCCATGCTGGCGGCGGCGACGGATACGTCCCCCGATGGCCCGGTGGTTCTTTCCGCGGATACGCCGGCTGCAAACGCAACGATGCGGCCGCTGGTCGGCGCGCCGTCGGCTATCGCGGCTGGGCATGGCGACACCGATGTTGCGGCACCGACGCCCATGGGACGTGCTTCGCTCAGGAGTGCCGAGAGTGCCGAGAGTGCTGATGAGGCGTCCGATGCGACGCCTGTTTTGACCGGCATGGCCGACATGCCCGCATGGCTCGCTCGGCGGGTTTCATTCGCCGGTCGGGGCGCAACGACCACGTTGCGCCTGCGCGACTACCGCATCGGCGACGCCGGCCACGGCGACCTGGTCGATCAGTTGCTGCGCTACGCCAGCACGCAGGACCAGTCGGTCGGTCGCGTCGTCATCAACGGTCGCGAGGTCTGGCGGCGGGACGGCATGGACACACATATCAACGAACAGGGAGTGACGTGGCATGACAGTTGATTCGATTGGTGCTGTTCTCGGTGCCTCCGACACCGCCTCGGGTGTGCAGGCGAAGTCGATCGACCAGCAGGATTTCGTTCGCCTGTTCGTCAGCGAGTTGCAGTTTCAGGATCCGATGCAGCCACTGGATAACAGCCAGTTCCTGCTGCAGATGTCGCAGTTCGAGAGCATCGAACTGGCGGGAGAAACCAACCAGGGCATCCAGGACATGCTGACGATGAACTCGTCGAGCCAGTCCATGACCTTGCTCAATCACGCGGTACAGGTCACCGATTCGGATGGCTCGACATCCGCCGGAAAGATCAGCGCCGTGGAATTCACCACCGGTGGCGTTCAGCTCTCCGTGACCGATAGCGCCACGGGTGCGGTCGTCACCGGGGTGCGCATGTCACAGATCAGTCTGGTCCAGCCCTAAGGAGCGACACAATGCTGCAGGCACTTTATAACGGCTTGTCGGGTCTGTTCGGCTTCTCCAAGAGCCTCGACGAGATCGGCGACAACATCTCCAACATGAATACACCGGGCTATCGCGGCCAGAGCGCCTTCTTCGAGAACGTCGGCAGCGGCATCGGTTCGCAGCTGAGCGGCGAGCAGACCGACCTCCAGCAAGGCGATACGCAGCAGACGGGGACTGGCACCGACGTGGCGATACAGGGCAACGGCCTCTTTGTCCTGAAGAGCGATCGCGGCGATACGTTCTACACGCGAGCCGGGCACTTCCGTTTCGATGGCAATGGCATCTTGATCGACGACAACACGGGCTATCGCGTCGCGTCGCTGAACGACGCAGGCCAGGCAGCGGACTTCGATATCTCCAGTCTCGCCACGTTGCCGCCGGTGGCGACGACCTCGATCGGATTCACGGGCAATCTGCTGGTGAAGACGGACACGACCAAGCAGGTCACCGGGCTGCAGGTGTACGACGCGTCGGGCGGTGTGCACACGCTGACGCTCACCTTGACGAACACCAACGCCGCGACGCCGAACAGCTGGTCGGTGTCCGTGAAGGACGATAGCGGCGCGCTGGTCGGATCCGGGCAGATTCGCTTCGATTCGACCGGTTCACCGATGGCAGGGTTCAGCGATATGACCCTGAACCTTGCCTACAATGGCAACAAGCAGAACGTGAAGCTTTCGTTCGGTACGGCGGGGACCTTCAGCGGCGTTACGCAGATCACCGGCGGCACGTCGTCGCTCGGCGGCAAGGTGGCCGACGGTCACGGCGTGCTCGGTGTGTCGAACTCGACCTTCGATGACGACGGTGTTCTGCAGATCACCTATACCGACGGCGAGACCGTGAGCGGGCCGCGCCTCGCACTGGCGAAGGTGTCGGACGAACAGCAACTCGTCCTGCAGCAAGGTGCCATGTACCGCGCGCCGGGCTCCGTGGACGTGAAGCTCGGCAAGGCGAACGATGCCGACTTCGGATCGATTGTCGGTGGCAGCCTCGAGTTGTCCAATGTGGATCTCACGCGCGAGCTGACGCAGATGATCATCGTCCAGCGTGGGTACCAGGCAAGCTCGCGCGTTCTCACCGTAACGGACAGCATGTTGCAGGAGCTGTACTCCAGCACGGGAGGCGGCGGTGGCTGATCGCTTCGGTTGGATTGGAACGACCCGCCAGCAGTTCGTCGTCGATTGGGTCGCCGCGCAGGTGCGCGAGTGGTGGGGCGACTGGTCGGCGCTCGACGCCGCACCGGCGGTGCGACTCGCTGAAACGATGGACAGTCTGGCGGACGCCGGCGATGACGCTACATCGCTGCTATTAACGACCGATTTCTTTTTGGCGATCCCGGGTCCGTCTGCCCTTGCGGGCGCCTTCGTCGGCGTAGCGGTCGATGCGCCGGGATCGCTGGCGAGCTACGTCGGCGAAGAGGCGACGCACGACCTGGTGCATCGCCTTTCCCGCGATGACCGCCGAAAGGCTTCGCAGCTGCCGGACGCGGCGGCATTGCCGCCAGCATTGTCCGATCCGAGGCTGGGATGCGTCGCCCTGACGGTGGAGATAGGCGGACTGGCCTTGCGCATCCGGCTGGCGAGACGCCTGGTCGACACGATCCACTCGCCGGAGCGCGCTCGCGGTGTGTCCCTGACCACGCTTCGTCTCGCCATCGGCGAGGCTTCCGCCCGGCTTCGTGGCCAGCTGGACCTCGGCGAGATTGCACTCGCTGAACTACGAGCGCTCAAGCCCGGCGATGTCCTCGTCACACGCGCCCGGCTGGAGACGTTGCCTGCGCTCGTTATCGAAAGCGACGGCGCTGCAGTCGTCGCACGCGCCCAACTCGGCGAGCACCGGGGCCAGCGCGCCCTGCAATTGCTCGCACCCTGATATCCAAGGAGCACCCCATCATGAGTTCCGTCCTGGTCGAACCCCTCGAACTTGAAACGCTGGTAAACCCCGCCTCGGATGAGCCGGCGGCGAGCCTGGCCACCGATCTGTCAATGGTCGGGCACGTGCGCGTCAGCCTCACGGCGATCCTCGGCGACGTGGAGCTGCCGTTGGCCGAGCTGATGGATCTGAAGGCCGGCGTGGTCGTTGCGCTCGACCGACAGATGGATGAGCCAGTGACACTTGCACTCAACGGCAAGCCGGTTGCGACGGCTCATCTCGTCGCCGTGGGCGATCACTTTGGCGTACAGATCGAGAAAGTGCTCTGAATCAGATGCCTGTCATGCCGGCGCATGCGTCGTCGACGGCGGCGATTCCGTTCGAACAGCCCGCTGCGGCACCGATGGCCGGCTCCACAGGCGGCCTGCTTGTCGCCACAGTGCTGCTGGGTGCGGCGTTCGTCGTGCTCTGGTGGCTGCGCCGTCGTGGCTTCGGAGGCGTTCCCGCTACAGGCGCGGCGGAACGCGGTGGCGACTCTCGCCTGACGGTGGCTCAGAGGTTGCGTCTGGGCCCGACGTGCAGTGCCTTCGTCGTGCACGACGGCGACACACGCCTGCTTATCGTCGAATCGCGTTATGGCGTGCACGTCAGTTCATTGTCTCCGACGGAGCCGGCACCATGACGCGGTATCGCTTTGCATCGCTCGGCATGTCCATGGCGGTGGCGTTGCTGGCATTCGCGTGGCCACACGCCGCCTTCGCCGACCCATGGAGGGACATGGCGGGGCAGCCCGACATCGCCCCTGCACTGCGCCAGGTGATGATGCTTACGGCGCTGTCGATGATTCCCGCGCTGTTGATTGCGATGACATCGTTCACCCGGATCGTGATCGTCCTGTCGATGATTCGTGGCGCGCTCGGTCTGCAGCAGACGCCCCCCAATGTCGTGATCATCACGCTGTCACTGTTCCTCACGCTCTTCTCCATGTCACCGGTGCTGCAGGCGGCCAAGGAACGCGCCGTCGACCCATGGGTCGCCAAGACGATGGATACCGGCTCGGCGGTGGCTGCAGGCTTTCAGCCGTTCAAGGAGTTCATGATCCGGCAGACGCGTGAGGGCGACCTGCGCGCGGTCGTCGACATGGCTCGTGCGCCGCAACCGAAGAACCTCGACGAAGTACAGGCGCTGCATCTCATTCCGGCGTTCATGCTCAGCGAATTGCGCACCGCGTTTCAGATTGGCTTCGTCATTTTCCTTCCCTTCCTGCTCATCGACCTGGTGGTCGCTGCCATCCTCATGGCGCTCGGCATGATCATGGTGCCGCCGGCGACGGTGAGCCTGCCGCTGAAGATCCTGCTGTTCCTGCTGATCAACGGCTGGGTCCTGGTGGCACAGGCGCTGCTTGGAAGCTACCGGCACTGACATGGCCACCGCCGCTCCGTCGATTTCCGAGGTAGACCTGCCCGAGACCGCGGCGGCGGTATGGCGCCGATGCCGCGAGGGATGGGAGCAGGGTCGTGCGGAATTGGCTCGACGCTACGCGCCCTGGGTACGCTCGGTGGCGCGCAGTGTCTTCCTGCGGGTCCGCGGCCGAAGCGACGACTGGCCCGATTACGTGCAAAACGCCATGCTCGGCATGCTCGAAGCGATGAATTCGTTCGATGTGGAGCGAGGTGTTCCGTTCGAAGCGTACGCGCGACCCCGCGTCCGCGGTGCCGTGTTCAACGGCCTTCGTGCCTTACGAACGCTGCCCCCGGAACTGAGTGGAGCGCGGCTGTCCGAGGAGTCGGTAGCATCCCTGCTCGACGATGAACACGACGACCCAGTCGAGCGCCTGATCGCCATGGTCTCGGGGCTGGCGCTCGGCCACGGATTGTCGCTTCATGGCGATATGGCCGCGATGGTCGAACCTACCGGGCCTTACGATGCGGCAGTGCGTAGCCAGTTAGGCGAGCGTCTGTCCAAGCATCTGAAGCGGCTGGGCGAGCGGGAACGACTGGTGCTGGAGTGGCACTATCTTCAGCACCTGTCGTTTACCCACGTCGCCGATACCCTGGGTATTTCACGGGGGCGCGTGTCCCAGCTGCATCGACAGGCGCTTCTGCGTCTGCGCGAGCGTATGATACACGACCAATGGCAGCAGTCCCTGTGACTGGCCGGCGCGAAGGGTAGTCTACCGTGGATCCGATACGTCCCGACGCATCGCAAGTGCTCATAGAGACGCTGGCCTCCCTGCGCGCCGAAGGCCGGGGACGTAAGCATGGGCCCAAGGTGGAAGCCCGCCGCGAATCGGCGATGTTACGACGACAGTTGCAGGCCATCGTCGCCGGCGTTTCTCCTGCGGATGAGAAGGCCATGGCGTCGGTTCGTTTGCCCGTGCTCCGTTGTATCCTGGGTGAGCAATACGGTGGCGATCTGGGCACGGATCCTTTATTCGCCGAGGTGCTCGCGTCGGTCGATCGCGACATTCGCGAACGGCCCGAGTTGGATGCCGTTTTCCGTCAGGCCATCGCGAGCCTGGTCACGAGGCGATCGTCTGCTCCGTGAGTGAAACCATCTTATTGATTGGCGCCGCAGGCTTTGTCGGTCGCCATCTCACGTCTGCGTTCCTAGACGCAGGACACTCCGTAAATGCTGTGACCCGTCGCGGCACCTCCGCAATCGATCGTCGTGCCAGCCAGATTGCGTTGGATACGGTCGGTGGCGAAGCGGGCGGGTGGGCACCGTATCTTGACGCCAGTTCCGTGGTCATTCACCTGGCGAGCGCCTCGACTCCCGGTAGCTCTGCGGGCAGCCCGCGTAAAGAAATCGATCAGAACCTTCTGCCGTTCCTGTTGCTTCTCGACGCACTCCAGTCGCGACCACATATCCCGTTACAGTATTTTTCTTCGGCAGGATCCCTCTACGCACCGCGTGAAGGGAGGCCTAGCGCGGAAAGCGACCCGGTTTCGCCACGGTCTTATCACGGGGCGGCAAAAATAGCTGCGGAACACTTTATTTCCGCCTGGGCGGCACAGTTTTCGACGTCTGCCACGGTCATCCGCCCGTCCAATATCTACGGGCCTGGGCAACTTCCGCGCAGCGGCTTCGGTGTCATTCCCCATGCTTTCGCACGCATGACTCAAGGTCTGGCCATGGATGTGTGGGGCGACGGCAACGAGACGCGCGATTACCTGTTCGTGGGCGACCTCGTTGATCTCTGTCTGGCCGCCCTTGTGCGTCCGCCCAGCGGAAAAGTACGTACCATCAACGCAGCTCACGGCGAGAGTACGAGCTTGAACGCGCTGTTCTCTTTGCTAGAGAAGATAGTGGAGCTGCCACTGAAGCGTACTTATCATCCCCAACGGTCGGTCGATGCGGACCATGTCGTCGTCAACACACGATACGCTGACGAGTTATTCGGGTGGAGGGCGCGCACATCTCTGGAAAGAGGGCTGGCCGAGACTTGGCAATGGTTTCGCAGCACACAGGTGGTTGGTTGGGGCGGGTAGCCCAGAAGGACACCCACCCCCATCCTCGTCAGAGACGATCCGCGTCGACAATCGCCTGGGCGAATGCCTGGGGCGCTTCCTCGGGCAGGTTATGCCCGATCCCACCGGCAATCAGCCGGAACTCATACTTCCCGGTGAACTGCTTGGCGTACGCCTCCGGCTTCGGATGCGGCGCGCCGTTGGCATCGCCCTCCAGCGTGATTGTCGGTACTGAAATCTTCGGAGCCTGAGCCAGTCGCTTCTCGAGGGCGTCGTACTTCGCCTCGCCCTAGGCGAGGTTCAACCGCCAGCGGTAATTGTGGATGGTGATGGCGACATGGTCCGGATTCTCGAGCGCCTGGGCGCTGCGCTCATAGGTCGCGTCGTCGAAGCTCCAAGAACTGATACCACCACTGGTATTCGGCTTCGGGAGGCAGCGGCGCCTGGCCGGCTTCCTGACTGCCGATGAGGTATCCGCTCACGCTGACCAGCGCTTTCACGCGTTCCGGCCACAGCGCCGCAACGATGTCGGTCGGGCGTGCGCCCCAGTCGAAGCCACCGAAGACCGCGCGCTTGATGTGCAGCGCGTCCATGAAGTCGATGACGTCCTGACCCAGTGCGGCAGGCTCAGTAATGGTCGGCCCCGGATACGTTTCGATACAAAGGCGTTCCGCGTTTATCATGCGAAGGCGATAGCTCTGAGCAAACCCCGGAGCAGGTACACGTGGCATTTGGAGAAAAGGACACCCATCGGACATTCAGACGTCTTTTTCTGACGAAGGGAAGCCGGAGAGAGCGGCTATGATTCCTCGCGTCCGTCGGTCGGTGATAAGCAGTGACAAGGTAAAGGGAAGCCGACAAGCCGAGGCGTAGCGTAGCGATTGACTCTAGACCTAGATCAAGGGTCTAGACTTGCCCCATGAACACTCAAACCTCCGCCCTCACCATCGGCCGCATCGCGCAGAGCGCGGGCGTCGCCATCGATACGATCCGGTTCTACGAGCGGGAAGGGCTGCTGCCCGAGCCGCGGCGCCGGCCTTCCGGTTACCGCGAGTACGACCAGGCCACGGTATCCCGCTTGCGGTTCATCCGGCGGGCGAAGGATCTGGGTTTCACGCTCGATGAGATCCGTGAGCTGCTCGCCCTCTCGGCCGACCGCCATGGCGGTGTGGAAGGGGTGCGTGAGCGTGCAGCGGCGCGGCTTCTGGCCATCGACGAGCGTATCGCCGAGTTGCAGCGCGTACGCGATGGTTTGTCCGAGCTGGTCGACGCCTGCCCGGGGCACGGCTCACCGGAAGACTGTCCGATCCTGAAGGCGCTGACGGAGCCGAACCCGTGACCCACGCTTGCTGCTCGCACAACGCGGCTACCGAGGCCGCGACCGCGATCGATCCCGTCTGCGGCATGACCGTGGACCCGGCGACGACGCCGCACCACGCCACGCACGATGGCCACGAATACCATTTCTGCGGGGCACGCTGTCGCGAACGCTTCATGGCCGAGCCCACCCGTTTCCTCGGGCCGCCGCAGGCGGAGGCGCCGATGCCGGCGGGGACGATCTACACCTGCCCGATGCATCCGGAAGTCCGCCAGGTAGGTCCCGGTGCATGCACGAAGTGTGGCATGGCCCTCGAACCCGCCATGCCGTCGCTCGACGACGACGACGGCGAGGTGCGGTCGCTCGGTCGCCGTCTCGGCGTGCTCGTCGCCATCAGCGTTCCCGTCTTTCTGATCGCCATGGTCCCGCACGTCACCGGGCATATGTGGCATCAGCCATGGGCGGCGATGCTGGCCTGGGTGGAAGCGCTGTTGGCGACGGTCGTCGTGTTGTGGGGCGGCGCGCCGTTCTTCGCGCGCGGTTGGCGCTCCCTGCGGCCCTGGTCGCCCAACATGTATACGCTGATCGCGCTGGGTACCGGAGTGGCGTGGCTGTACAGCGCCGTGGCCTTTGCGTTGCCTGGTCTCTTCCCGCCTGCCATGCGTGACATGCACGGGCAGATAGCCGTCTATTTCGAATCGGCCGCGGTCATCGTCACGCTGGTGACGCTGGGTGACTTCCTGGAACTTCGCGCTCGTCGCCAGACCGGCGAGGCCTTGAGTGGCTTGCTCGGCCTGGTGCCGAAGACGGCGCGACGCATCGGCACGGATGGTACCGAAAGCGATGTGCCCCTGGCTGCGCTGCACGTCGGCGATAACGTGCGCGTCCGTCCGGGCGAGAAGCTGCCGGCAGACGGCACGGTGATCGACGGCGAAAGCTATGTCGACGAAGCGATGCTGACCGGCGAGCCCGTGCCCGTGGCGAAGAAGGCGCACGACAAGGTCACCGGCGGCACACAGAACCAGCATGGTGCGCTGGTGGTTCGCGTCGACCACGTCGGCCAGGACACCGTGCTCTCGCGGATCGTCGCGCTGGTGGCCGAAGCGCAGCGATCGCGTGCACCGCTGCAACGCGTGGCCGACCGGGTGGCGACATGGTTCGTGCCGACCGTGGTCGTCGTTGCGCTGGTCGCCTTCGCGGCATGGTGGACGGTGGGGCCGGCGCCTGCATTCACGCACGCATTGGTCGCCGCGGTCTCCGTGCTGATCATCGCTTGTCCGTGTGCGCTGGGCCTGGCGACGCCGATGTCGATCATGGTCGCCAGCGGTCGCGGTGCGCAGGCGGGCGTGTTGTTTCGCGATGCCGCCGCCATCGAAACGCTTCGAGAGATCGATACCCTGGTCTTCGACAAGACCGGCACGCTTACCGAAGGCCGGCCGACGCTGGTCGACCTGCAGGTCTTCGGGCGGGAGCGCTCGGATGTCCTGGCGATGGCTGCGGCGGTCGAGCGGCTCAGCGAGCATCCGCTGGCGTCGGCCATCGTGGCGGCGGCGGAGTCCGAAGGACTCGCGATTCCGGCGATCGCCGGTTTCCAGGCCGTCGTCGGCCGCGGTGTAAGCGGTCGCGTGGATGGTCACGACGTCGCGCTGGGCAATGCGGACATGATGGACGACGAACGCATCGATGTGACGACAGGTCGCGAGATCGCTGAAAAAGCGCGCGCGAAGGGTGCGACGGCCATGTTCATGGCGATCGATGGCCGTCTCGCGGCGGTGCTCGCGTTGGCGGATGCCGTGAAGCCGTCGACGAAGCCGGCGCTGGATGCCCTCCATGCTGCCGGCGTGACGCTGGCGATGCTTACCGGCGATAACGAAGCCACGGCCAAAGCGGTTGCCGCATCGCTGCCGATCGACGAAGTGCACGCCGGCGCGTCGCCCGAGGACAAGGCGAACCTTGTCAAGACGCTGAAGGCGGCCGGCCGTCGGGTTGCCATGGCCGGTGACGGCGTGAACGATGCGCCGGCCCTGGCGGCGGCGGATATCGGCGTCGGCATGGGCAATGGCAGCGATATAGCCATCCAGAATGCGTCGGTCACCCTGCTAAAGGGCGATCTCGCGGGCATCGCGCGCGCCCGTGCGCTTTCCGAAGCGACGGTGAAGAACATCCGGCAGAACCTGTTCTTCGCCTTCGTCTATAACGCGGTGGGTGTGCCGTTGGCGGCGGGGGTGTTGTATCCGGTGTTCGGGATCACCTTGTCGCCAATGATCGCGGCGGTGGCGATGAGTCTGAGTTCGGTGTCCGTCGTTGGAAACGCGCTGCGGCTGCGCCGCGTTTCCATCTGATCGTCATAGCCGATCCCGCTCCATGTGGGAGCCGCTTCAGCGGCGATGGGATGTGTCGCAAGCATCCAATCGCCGCTGAAGCGGCTCCCACACTTACCTTCAGTGCGGATTACTTCCGGGTGTCGAACGAGGGTGGGGCGTCGGCTGGCTTGCTTGCCCAGGCCTTGTTCGGCTTATCCGACAGGTCGAACTCCAGCTTGCCGCCCTTGAGGGCGAAGGACTCCGGCAGCCACGACTTCGTCGTCGGCTTGCCATCGACCTTGAGTGCCGTGACGTACGGCTTGCCCATGCCGGCGTTCGGGGCTTCGATCACTACGTCGCCGTCGGGACGGTGCACGGTGGCCTTGGTAAACAGCGGGCTACCCACGACCATCTCCGCACGACCCGGAATGGACGGATACACGCCTAGCGCGGCAAACACGTACCACGACGACATCTCGCCGAGATCGTCGTTGCCCGGAATACCGTTCGGCGCGTTCACCCAGATCGTATCCAGCACGCGGCGTACGAGTTCCTGCGTCTTCCAGGGCTGGCCGGCGAAGTTGTACAGCCACGGTGTGCCGATCGACGGCTCGTTGTCCAGTTCCGCGTGCAGCGGGCCGGACTTGGTGACAGCGAACGTGCCATCCGGCTGGTAGAAGAAGCCGTCGAGCCGCTTGCGCGCTTTCTCGCGGCCGCCCATGGCATCGAACAGACCGCCGACGTTGAACGGCACCATCCACACGTACTGCGCTGCGCTGCCTTCGACGAAGCCGTCTTCGGTGGACGGCGTGAAGGCGTGCGGCTGCTCCTTGTCGTCGTCCTTGATCAGCGCCCACGTGCCATCGGCATTGCGGTTGCGAATGTAGCCCCCTTCCGGCGTCGCCTTCGGATCGAACAGGTTGCGCCAGTACTGCGCGCGGCCGAGGAAGCGCCGCGAAGTGGCGGTATCGCCCAGGCGTGCCGCGAGCGCGCTGATACCGAACTCGGCAGCGACGATCTCCAGCGTATCGGCAGCCGGGCCCCACGCGGGTGCGCCGACGGGGATGTAGTGCAGCTTGAGCCATACGTCGAGACCGGGCCGCTGGCCGACACACTCCACTTCGCAGCCATCGTGCGAAAGGTCGAGCGCAGTCGGGTTATCGGCGGCATGGACGAGCGAGGCGAGGGCAGCTTTGGCGTCGAAGTCGCGACCGCCGAAGGCGTAAATGCCGGCCATCGCCGCGGCGGCGGGATCGCCGTTCATCACGTGCGTGCCACCGTTGTTATGCGTCCAGCGGTCCCACACACCGTTGTTTTGCTGAGCCTGGTTGTAGAGGCTTTGCGCGATGTCGCTGGCTGTCTTCGGTTCGAGCCACGCGACCATCGGCAACTGCGAGCGATAGACGTCCCAACCGGAGAAGTTCGCGTACTGCGCGTTCTGTGTGCCGCTCACCTTGTGTATCCGCTGGTCGAAGCCGGCGTATTCGCCGTTGACGTCGCTGAACACGTTCGGTGTCATCAGCGAGTGGTAGAGGGCCGTGTAGAACACGGTGCGCTGGTCGGGCGTGCCGCCTTCGATGTCGATGTGCGAGAGCCGCGCGTTCCATGCGTCGACCGCCTTGTCGCGCAGCGCTTCGAACGTGGTGCCCTTGGGGTTTTCCGCATCGAGGTTGGCCTGCGCATTCGCCGTGCTGACGTACGAGATACCGACACGCGCGTTGACCGTGCTTGTGCCCTTGGCAAAGCCGACCCATGCGCCCGATCCCTTGCCCGATTCCGGGAAGCCCTTCGCACCGTAACCCGTGCCACCGTCGGCCTGCTTGCCGCCCTTGGTGACGGTGGTGTCCTGCCAGGTGCCCGTGGTCGCAAAGGGCCGATCGAACTCGATCACGTAATGGACGGTGTAATAGCTGCGCCGATCCGCTTCGTTGATGTAGCCGCAGAAGTTGCCGCTGGTGACCTCGCCGCTGATACGTTGGTGGGTCGCGTCGACGGTGACCGTCGCTTTCTCGGAGCCCGATTCGGAATCCGAGGCGCGCACGAGCACGTTGGCCGGCTTGCCGGCAGGGAAGGCGAAGCGTGCCGCACCCGAATGCAGGGCGGCGGTGAGATCGGCGGTGACGCCGTTATCGAGGGTCACATGGTAGTGGCCGGCCTTGGCCACCTCGTTCGCATGCGAGAACGTCGACGCATACGCGTGGCGGAAGTCCGTCGATGGCGAGGTGGTGACGTCCTCGCTGATCGGCATGATCGGCACGTCGCCCGAGCCGCCGGCGCAACCCCAGCCTTCCACATTGGTCAGGCTGAAACCGCGGATCGCATCGGCGCGATATTCGTACCCACCCGGTGCGGCGATCGGCGCCTTCTTGCCGGGGAGCGGCGAGGCCTCGGGGGAGAACTGCAGCATGCCGAACGGGACCACGGCGCCAGGGAAGACATTGCCTCCATTGGCCGTGCCGATAAGCGGATTGACGAGGTTGGCGGGTCCGGAAGCGGCGGCGACAGCCGCGGGCAGCAGGGCGGCGGCAAGAACGAACGGCGGTATCGCGCGCAAGGGCAGATCTCCGTGGGACCGGTATTTATATCGATTGAAATCCGAATCGGCGGCGCGGTCGTGTGCCAACGGTCATGGGTGCGCTGCACCATGCCGTCACACGGGAGAGGTGGTTACCAGAGAATGCCGTCGATCGGTTTGGCCGGCTCCAGGCCATGCGTTTCGCCGAGGCCATCGCGCAGATCGATCTCGATGCCGCGGGTGAGCGTCGTGAGCGGGACGTCGTCCTCGAGGTTCTCGAACGGGTTCTGCATGTCGTTACCGATCTGCAGCAACGCGAGGAAGAGGAAGCCGGCGACGGTGGATCCCAGCGGCGTGTACAGGCCCAACGTCTCGACCAGGCCGAGCGGAAGGAGGATGCAGAAGCCGTGGGTGAAGATGGCCGGGTAGGTGGCGTACTGCTGGGGCAACGGCGTGTTCTTGATCCGCTCCATGCCGCCCTGGGCGTTGGAGATATCGGAAAGGGTGCGCGCGAGGGCGGTCAGCAGGATCGGCTCGGGCTTTGCCTCGGCGATCAGCGTGCCGGTGCGGGCGTGGATCGCATTGGGCACGTTGGTGACGCCGCGCAGCCTCTCGACTTCCTCGGCGGGCAGGCGCGCCGACAGTTCGTCCCAGGGGGACTGGCGACGAAGGTGCAGGCGCAAGGCGTGCACATAGGCGATCTGCCGGTGCGCCACGGCGACGCCGTTGGCGCGTTCGGGCAGCATCGTCAGCGCTTCGCGGGCGAGCGTGCGCGAGGCGTTGACCATGGCACCCCACAGCGTGCGTGCCTCCCACCACCGCGCGTACGCGGTGGTGTTGCGGAAGCTCAGGTAGACGGCCACCGCCGAACCCAGGAGGGTGAGGGGCAGGGCGGGAAATTCGGCCGTCCACCGTGGATGCATGACGAACCAGAACGCGGTCACCGCCACGTCCCACGCGAGCAGCCAGATCAGCGGCTTGCCCACGTACCGCAGGATATGACCCAGATGCGCGCGCCCGGGAAGGATCACGCCTGGTGCTCGCGCTTGATCGCTTCGGCCAGGGGAATGAAGTGATTGGTCGTTTCGTCGAGGACGGTGATCGTGCCGTCGCCGATGTCGTAGACCCAGCCGAGCAGGTTGATCGCGTCGTTGGCCAGCGCCGCGGCGACCGCCGGATGCGAACGCAGGTGGGTGAGCTGGAGGCGCACGTTTTCCTCGATCACCTCGTGCATGGCCTCGGCGCCCTCGAGCTTACGCGCGAATACCGCGCTCTTGGCAGCCTGCGCGTTGCGCAGCCACGCTTCGACCGTGGGCAGGTCCTTGGTGGACTCCGGGTTGAGCAGGCCCTTCATGGCGCCGCAGTCGGTGTGGCCGCAGACCACGACGTGCTGGACGCCGAGCACCATCACGGCGTACTCGACGACGGCGGACACGCCGCCGAGCATCTCGCCATAGCCCGGCACGATGTTGCCGATGTTGCGGCAGACGAAGAGCTCACCGGGCTGTGTCTGGGTGATCATTTCGGGCACCACGCGGGAATCCGCGCAGGTGATGAAGAGGGTATGCGGGGTCTGGCCCTCGGCCAGCTCGCTGAACAGCTTGCGGTTTTCCGGCTCGGGGAAGACTTTGTGGCTGAAGTCCTCGACACCTTTGAGCAGGCCGAGGAGGCTGTCGTCGCGCGGGGTTTCCTGGGTCATGTGCGTTGCCTTGGAAAGCTAGGCGAGCAGTTTATGCCAATTAAAGTGGTGTGGGAGCCGCTTCAGCGGCGAAAAACCAACGGAGCGGGTTGGCGGCAGGCCCCATCGCCGGCATAGCCGGCTCCCACAATCGCCGATGAATCGGCTCCCACGATCGCCGACGAATCGGCTTCCACGATCGCCGATGAATCGGCTTCCACATTTTCTTGTTGACGCAGAAGCTTAGGCCTCGGCGTCTTCCTTGTACGCATCGATCGGGATGCAGGCGCACATCACGTTCTTGTCGCCGTAGACGTTGTCCACGCGGGACACCGGCGGCCAGTACTTGGAGAGCTTGAGCGACGGCAGCGGGAAGGCCGCAAGTTCACGCGGGTAGGCGTGCGTCCACTCGGTGCCCGTGACCATGGTGGCCGTGTGGGGGGCATTGCGCAGCGGGTTGTCCTCGCGGTCCAGGCGGCCGTCTTCCACCGCACGGATTTCGTCGCGGATCTGGATCATGGCGTCGATGAAGCGGTCCAGCTCGTGCTGCGATTCGCTCTCGGTCGGCTCGACCATCAGCGTGCCGGCGACCGGGAAACTCAGGGTCGGGGCGTGGAAGCCGAAGTCGATCAGGCGCTTGGCGACGTCTTCCGCGCCGACGCCGGTGGCGTCCTTGAGCGGGCGCAGGTCGAGGATGCACTCGTGGGCGACCAGGCCGTTACGGCCGGTGTAGAGGGTGTCGTAATGCGGAGCGAGGCGCTTGGCGATGTAGTTGGCGTTGAGCAGGGCCACCTGGGTCGCCTTGCGCAGGCCTTCGGTGCCCATCAGCGTGATGTACATCCAGGAGATCGGCAGGATCGAGGCCGAGCCGAAGCTCGCCGCGCTGACCATGCCCACATCACCCTCGGCGCCGAAGGCACGAGGCAGGAACGGGGCGAGGTGCGACTTGACCGCGCACGGACCGACGCCCGGGCCGCCGCCGCCATGCGGGATGCAGAAGGTCTTGTGCAGGTTGAGGTGGGAGACGTCCGAGCCCCACTTGCCCGGCTTGGCCACGCCGACCAGCGCGTTCATGTTGGCGCCGTCGGTGTACACCTGGCCACCGTGCTTATGCACGATGTCGCAGATGGCGACCACGTCTTCCTCGAACACGCCGTGCGTGGACGGGTAGGTGATCATGATCGCGGCGAGACGGTTCGAATACTTCTCGGCCTTGTCGCGGATATCGTCGATGTCGACGTTGCCGTTGGCATCGCAACGCGTGACCACGACGGTCATGCCGCACATCTGCGCCGACGCCGGATTGGTGCCGTGCGCGGATTCCGGGATCAGGCAGATGTCGCGGTGGCCTTCGTTGCGCGAGCGGTGATAAGCCCGGATGGCGAGCAGGCCGGCGTATTCACCCTGGGCACCGGAGTTCGGCTGCAGGCTCACCGAGTCGTAGCCGGTGCACTCGACCAGCATCGCTTCCAGCTCGTCGATCAGCTGCTTGTAGCCCTGGGCCTGGTCGGCCGGGGCGAGCGGATGGATATTGGCGAACTCCGGCCACGTTACCGGGATCATCTCGGCGGTGGCGTTGAGCTTCATGGTGCAGGAGCCGAGCGGGATCATGGTGCGATCGAGCGCGAGGTCCTTGTCGGCGAGGCCACGCAGGTAGCGCAGCAGTTCGTGCTCGCTGTGGTGCGTGTTGAACACCGGGTGCTGCAGGAAGTCGATATCGCGCAGGAGGCCCGACGGGAGGGCATCCGCGGTCGCTGCATCGAGCGCGTCGATATCGTCGGCGTTCGCACCGAAGACGCCAGCCAGGGTGGCGATGTCCGCACGGGTGGTGGTTTCATCGAGGCTGATGCCGATGCTCGTGGCGTCGATGGCACGCAGGTTGACGTTGGCGGCCGCAGCCTTGGCGTGGATCGCCTTCGCGTCGATGCCGGTGACGTGCAGCGTGTCGAAGTAATCGCTGCCGACAGTGACGCCTGCCTTGGTCAGCGCGCCGGCGAGGATCGCGGCCAGGCGATGCGTGCGGCGTGCGATGCGAACGAGGCCTTCCGGACCGTGGTACACGGCGTACATGCTGGCCATGACGGCGAGCAGCACCTGCGCGGTACAGATGTTGGAGGTGGCCTTCTCGCGGCGGATGTGCTGCTCGCGGGTCTGCAGGGTGAGTCGGTACGCCGGCTTGCCTTCGGTGTCGACGGAGACGCCGATCAGGCGGCCCGGCATGGAGCGCTTGTACGCGTCGCGGCAGGCCAGGTAGGCGGCATGCGGGCCGCCAAAGCCGTACGGCACGCCGAAACGCTGTGTGTTGCCGACGACGATGTCCGCGCCCCAGCTGCCCGGCGAAGCGATCAGCGTCAGTGAGAGCAGGTCGGTGGCGACGCAAACGATGCCGCCGCGCGCGTGCGTCGCTTCGGCCAGCGCCTTGTAATCGTTGATGCGGCCGAAGGTGTCCGGGTACTGCAGCAGCACGCCGAAGCTCTCGACCGTGGCGCCTTCGGCGTCGTCGCCGACATGCAGCACGATGCCGATGCCGTCGGCGCGGGTGCGCAACACTTCCAGCGTCTGCGGATGCACGTGCTTCGAGACGAAGAAGACGTTGGACTTCGACTTGGCCGACCGCTTGGCCAGGGTCATCGCTTCGGCGGCCGCGGTGGCTTCGTCCAGCAGCGAGGCGTTGGAGATGTCCATGCCCGTGAGGTCGGCGACCATGGTCTGGAAGTTGATCAACGCTTCCATGCGGCCCTGCGAGATCTCCGCCTGGTACGGCGTGTATGCCGTGTACCACGCCGGGTTCTCGAGCACGTTGCGCAGGATGACGTTCGGCGTGAGCGTGCCGTAGTAGCCCTGGCCGATGAAGCTGCGGAAGACGGTGTTGCGGTCGGCGATGGCGCGAATCTTGGCCAGCGCTTCTTCCTCGGTCACCGCGGCGGGCAGGGCGAGCGGGGCGGGCGACTTGATCGAGCCGGGGACGATGGCGTCGGTCAGCGCATCCAGCGTGTTATGGCCGACGACGCGAAGCATCTCGGCGATTTCGGCATCGTTCGGACCGATGTGGCGTTCGATGAACGCGCCATGGTTCTCGAGCTCGCGCAGCGAAGGAGAGTTTTTCTGGCTCATGACTTGGAGGCATCCGAAAGAACGTGCCGTGCCGGCACGTGGGGCGCCCCTCTGTCCTTTTGCCTGAGAGTTTGGAGGCTGAGGAAGCCTCTTGCACCTTCGGCGCCGGATCTAACCGGTCTCTCCAGAGTGATGAAGCACGTCGGTGGTCATGGAAGCCTGAGCGATTACGGGCGTTGCGCCTTCGGCAGCGGGTCCATCCGCTTCTCCCACCGGGTGTTGCTGGCGGGGATTATACAACCCCGGGGTGGGCGATGATCGATTTTCGAGGTAGTTCTGGGCCGCGGCTAAGTACTTGATTGTCCAGCGCGAGCGAGGAGGTGCCACGGCGACTATGCGCGCTCGGCAAGCAGCGCAGGCGAATGCCCCGCCTGCGTGCAGGTGATGGCCGAAAGTCGCGTAGGCGTCTGTGGGGTTCCACTTAGGGGAACTCCTGGCGGCCATGAAGGTGTGTCGCCATCGTCGGCGATCGAGTCGCCGAGGAGGGAAAAACGACGGCGTTTGGGAGCGTGGCGAAGATCGGCGGAGGCCAGAAGAGCCCCGTTGCGGCCCCGACGACCGGCGTAACGTCGGTTCCGGACTACGAACAAGGAGGTCCGATCCCATGAAAACCCTCGCGCTTTCTTCCAAGACGCTCACTCTCGCCCTTGCTGCCGCCCTCGCTACGTCATCTCCGGCCACGGCGACATCGCTCGACGGGCCGACGTCCTCAACGATCGCCACCGACGCCCTCACGGCCGTCGTCGCCTTCGGTGGCCGCCCGGGCCGGTTGTCCCAGGACACTGCGCCGACGTTCGCATCGGCCATTCCCGTCATTTCTCCGGCGGACGCGGCCGGCCTCGCTCCCGAGGCATCGAGGCACTTGCTTGCCATGGTCGATGCCACCTCGCTTCCGCTTGCAGCCGACGAGGAGCTGACGCTTTCCCGCCTGTTCGGCCAGGGCTCGCCCGTCCTTCTGCACATGGATGCCCGGGCGCCGGACGACCTTGCCCGTGTCAGCGCGCTGTTCGGTATCGCGCCGACGACCGGCGATGTGATCGTCCGCAACAACGGGGACGCCATCGATGTGTTCACTTCCTCACCCGAGAGCGTCGCCGATATGTCGGCCCTCCTGCATGCCCTTGTCGCTTCGACCGAGCCGGCGCCGCCGGAGGAGGCTCCGCTTGCGCGCCTGCAGGGCGGGTACACCCCCGAAGCAGACGACCCGAATTCGCCGGCCGTTCTTCCCGGGCGACACTTCGATGTCAACATTGTCGATTCGCAGGGTGAGATATCCGGTGTGACCGGCATCGACATCGTCCGCAGCCGCACCGTATCGTCCGACTTCAAGCTGATCACCGTTACCTCGAAGGCGACGGTCAAAACCGCGAACAACGGCGTGAGCGATGGGGGGAAGACGGGCAAGAACGCGTGGACCGCCGATCTGCCGTTGGAATATCGTTTGCGCCACACCGTCTCGGCGGGCACGGCCGAAGTCACCTACCTCGACCATTTCCCCGTGACCGACGGGCGTACCGACTTTACCCAGACGGACACCGAGGTGCGGGGATTCACGATCGGCGGATCCACCGGCTCCGAGATCAGTTCAACCGGCAAGGCCGATGAGACCCTCGCCGCGAAGGTGCCGTTCAACCTGTCGTTCGGCTACGAACACAAGTGGCAGTCGAGCCTGACGACGACGTTCCAGGACTATTCGATCCAGGCCACGCCGCAGGCCCCGGGCAGCGTGACATGGAAAGCGCTCATCGCGCCGAGGCTCGAGAATGTCCTCATCAAGCGCTGGGGCGCGGACATGCCGATCCTGACCGAAGACCGCATGACCCCGATGATGCGGGCGACCACGTTCGAGGCCATGTCGTACTGGAAGGTGCCCGGCATGTACGCGGGTCTGGCGAACGTCACGATAGCGGCCGGGTATGACCTCGACCGGAAGAAATGGTGGTGGAACCGTACGCGGGTAGAGCACTCGCGAAACCGCGTGCCACGTGACGTCGCGTTGGATTTCGTCATCGACCTGACCGATCCCTACCTCTCGGCGGAGATCACCGTGTTGATCCGAACGGCGACCGGCTCGGGATCCTGCCTGAGCGACCATCGCGGTGTCGTCGACCTGGCCCCTTGCCGCGCCACGGACCGTAGCCAGATGTGGGGCCTCGACGCGGCGAGCCGTTACGTGAACCGGGGGTCGGGTCGCTGCCTTGCCGCCCAGCCGGCCACGAACTCGGTCATTACCGAATCCTGCGCGAACATCACGTTCGAGAAGCAGTGGCAGTGGCGTGCCGACCGCCTGCATTCGCGCATCGACCATGGCCGGTATCGCCTGTACGTGGAAGGCGGGCAGGTGCGGTACGCGGCCCCCGAGGCACGCTTCCCGGATTTCCCCGTGAATCCCTATTCACCCGCGCTGGAACCCTGGACCAACTATCCCTCGGCGCCGCGCGCGGGCATCGATCACATCATGGGCCCCGCGGGTAGCCGGACCTTGGAAGTGGGCAAGGAGTACGAGGAGTTCCCTCGTGTTTCGGATGACCAGCGCTGGTATATCGAGATCCTGCGCCAAGGACTGTAAACGGCCGCGAAAGAAGACTCCCCCGCACGACGCGGGGGAGTCTTCGTATCCGCTGCGGAGCGCTGCCTTCTACGGTCTTCTACGGTGATGGCTCGCGCGCCGGTTGCGGGGGTCGTCCTTACCAGGGCTCGACACCTTCGGAGTTGGAGAACCCGCCCGTCGGGCCATCGGGGAGCAGGGCGACGCGCACGGTTTCCGCGGCGCCTTCGGCCACGGTCTGGTGACCGCTGTTGCCGTTGAGGTCGGTCGCGGTATAGCCGGGGTCTACGGCGTTCACCTTGATACCTGTGTCCTTCAGCTCGGCCGCGAGCAGGACAGTGAACATGTTCAGTGCTGCCTTCGACGCGTTGTAGCCGGTGAGTTTGACCGCCGCGTACGGCCAGTCCGGATCGGCATTGTGGGTGATCGAACCGAGGCCGCTGGAGACATTGACGATACGGCCCGACGAAGACTTCTTCACGAGGGGCAGCAAAGCCTGGGTCACGGCAATCGTGCCGAAGTAGTTCGTTTCGAACGTGCGCCGCACGACATCGACGTCGACGTTGCCGGGCAGGCCGTCGCCCTGGATCGCGACGCCCGCGTTATTGACGAGGACGTCGATACGGCCCTCGTGGGCTTCGATATCGGCGGCCGCCGCCTTGAGCGATGCGACGTCCGACAGGTCAAGGGCGACATGGCGCGCGTCGATGCCTTCGGCCTGCAGGGCCCTGGCCGCCTCGAGGCCGCGTGTCTTGTCGCGCGCACCGAGGAGGATCCGGTGGCCGGCCTTGCCCAACTGCCGTGCGACCTCCAGGCCGATGCCTTTGTTGGCGCCCGTGACCAGGGCGATCCGGCGGTCTGCTGCATTCATGGCGTTTCCTTTGGATGATGAGGGGCGGGTGTCGCTGTGTTCTAATTTATGAATCATCCTTCGGTTTTTACATTCGCATATGCCAGTCGTGCCATCGGACGGGCTCAGGGCCCGTAAAACCCCACGTCAGGCGCGCTCGTCGGCCACCGTGGCGGCCATTCACGAGGCGACCTTTCAGGTTTTGCTCGTGGAGGGGATCGGCAAGCTCACCACGACGCGCGTCGCGGAACGGGCAGGCGTCTCCGTCGGCACGATGTACCAGTACTTCCCGCACAAGCAGGCGCTGCTCTATGCCGTGCTCGAGCAGTATCTGGAACACGTGGTCATTGCCGTGGAGCAGGCGTGCGAACGCCTCGCAGGCACGCCGTTGGCCGAGATGACGGAGGGTCTGGTCCACTCCTATCTCGAAGCGAAGTTACGCCATATGCCCGGCTCGCTTGCGCTGTACGCGATAGCCGCCGATCTCGACACGGCGATGTTGATCGCCGACGTGACCGCGCGCGTCGACCGCGCGGTAAGGCGGCTCCTGCTCAGCGCGCCGGATGCCGTCTTCGACGATATCGACAAGGTGACATTCGCGTTGCGCACCTTGCTCGTCGGCACGGTGCGGGCGGGCCTCGAGCACGATGCATCACCGACGACGCTGGCCATGCTGCGCAGTCAGTTGCCGCTGATGTGTCGCGCTTACCTGGTCGCCGTATCGCGAGACTGAGCGGTGCTTGCAAAATGACCGGCGGTCATTTACGTTATGACCGCTGGTCATTTCTGGAGCATTCCATGGCATCGCAACAAGGTTGGGCGCTGGTCACCGGCGCATCGAGTGGTCTGGGACGAGACTTCGCCCACGCGCTGGCCGAGAAGGGCAATGACGTGGTGCTGGCGGCTCGTCGGGAGGAGCCCATGGAGCGACTGGCCGACGAGTTGCGGTCGCGGCATGGCGTGAAGACGCGGGTGGTAGCGCTCGATCTGTCCGCGGAAGGCGCCGCGGCGTCGTTGAAGGCGCGGCTGGATGCGGAAGGTATCGTCGTCGACACGCTGATCAACAATGCCGGCCACGGGCTTACCGCGGACTTCCTCGATGCCCCTGCCGGTGGCATCAACGCGATGCTTCGCCTCAACGTGCTCGGCCTCACCGACCTGACCCATGTCTTCGCCGGCGACATGGCGACGCGGGGCGGTGGCAGGATCATGCTCGTTGCCAGCGTCGCGGCCTTCCAGCCGTGCCCTCACTTTGCCGCGTACGCGGCCAGCAAAGCCTATGTGTTGTCGTTGGGCGAGGCCCTGCACACCGAGCTGAAGGCGAAGAACGTGGTGGTCACCGTGCTGTCGCCCGGCGTCACCGAGACCTCGTTCTTCGATGCGGCCGGCGAAGCGCCGAACGCGGCGATGAAGCGGTTGATGATGAAGTCGCGCCCCGTGGTCGATATCGGACTTGCCGCCATGGCGGCGGGCAAGTCCGCGGTGGTGGCCGGTCGCATGAACCGCGTGATGGCATTCCTTTCGCGCCTGTTCTCGCGACAGCAGCTCTCGCGCATCACCTATAGAATGGCCACCACCTGACGATGGAATGAGCGTGCATGGTTCGATACGCCCTCGCGGCCGAAGATAAGGAAGCGCGACGCGACGCGATCCTGGTCGCGGCACGCGCGCTGTTCCTGCGCGATCCGGAAAAGCTCCCGTCCGCCGCGGCCATCGCGACGGAAGCGGGGCTGGCGAAGGGCACCGTGTACCTGTATTTCGCCACCAAGGAGGAGATCTTCATGGATCTGCTTCACGTGGAGCGTGTCGCAATGATGGCGCGTATCCGCGAGGCGTTTGCGGCGGATAGTCGGACGGTGGACGCGAAGATCGACGCCTTTATCACCGACTATGTCGCGCACGTGACCGCCCGGCCCGATATCTCGAAGCTGGAATCGCTTGGCTACAGCGTGCTCGAACGAAACATCGAGCAGGATCGGTTGCGCGCGTACAAGCAGGAACTCGGCTCCGCCCTCGCCGGCGCGGGCACGGTGGTCGAGGCGGCGCTCGGCCTGGCGGAGGGCGAGGGCGCCCGCGTGCTCGTGCATAGTTACGCGCTCACGCAAGGCTTGTGGCAGGCCCTCGACATTCCGCCCGATTGCCTGGAAATGATGGGCGATGCGGCAGTGGCGTTCACCAGCCTGGATTTCGCCACGGAGCTGAAAGTGTCGCTGGATCGTTATTGGCGCGGGCTGCGTTTCCACGCGTGACTCCCATTGACGTCGGCCTGCGCGTGCGTCATTTAACCGGGCGGAATCATGCCTATCGACTGCATCCATTTCTCGGCAAGTTGCGGCCACGCACCGATCGGCATGTCCTTCTCTCTCAAACCGAACGCATGGCCTCCGCTCGCGTACAAGTGCATCTCGACGGGCACACTCGCCTCTTTCAACGCGAGGTAATAGGCGATTGAGTTCCGGACGTTGTCTACGGGGTCGTCTTCCGCCTGGACCAGGAATGTCGGCGGTGTTTTCACGGACAGGTGGAGCGTCGGGTTGAGGACGACACCCTTACCCTCCCACAGGCGACCAGGGTAAAGGGCCATGGCGAAATCCGGCCGAGCGCTCAGCTTGTCGGCGTCATCCACCGGCGTGTAATTCCTGCCGCTTGCGTTGCTCACATCCGCCACCATGTTCCCGCCGGCCGAGAAGCCGATCACACCTACCTTATTGGGAGCGATGTGGAGACCAGACGCTGCTTGGCGTATCAGCCGGATCGCGCGCTGGGCGTCTTGCAGGGCCATATGGACGCTCGGCTCCCGGCGACAATCGCACGATCCGTCCCATTGGGGACCGGACGTCGGAACGCGATACTTCAATAGAACGCACGTGATCCCTTTGGCGGTCAGCCAGTCGCAGACTTCCGTACCTTCGCCAGCCATGGCTACGACACGATACCCACCTCCCGGAAAGACGACGACCGCCGTGCCGCTGTTCGTCCCCTGGGGCGGGAAGACAGTCATGGTGGGACGGGTAACGTTCTCGACGATCGACTCATCCCTGACGGATTCAGGACCGGTGACTGGCGGCTTTGTAATAGCATGCCCCTCCGGCCATAGCTCCGTCTGGGTGAGGGGCGCCGGCGGCTGCCACGTCGGCGGCTGACTTCTGCCGTTTGTCGCGTCGAGCGGAGCTCCTATAGCGCTCATGCTCGCCACCCACAGGGCGGCGACACGTACTGCAATGCGCAATGTGTGATTCATCGTCGTCCCTCCCCGGAGAAGCCTTCAGGCTAGCTGGGACTTGGGGCGTTTCCATGGCAACGATCTGGCGGGGGCGGCAGGTTTATGCGGTCATCCGGCTACTCGACAGGGAAGGGGTTGGTGGCGACGTGTCACTCGGCGCTGGCGTCTCGGCAACAGCGCTTAATCCCAGCGGTTGGCGTTCCCGGGAAAGTCGGGGCGCTGGGCGCGCACGACGCAGAAGCGCTGCCCGGTTGGCGCCTGCATCACCACCCAGCGCTCGAGCCGGTCGACGACGACCGCGCCCAGTCCCTCCAGGCGAAGCACCTCGGCTGGGATGTCATCGGTCTCGATATCCAGGTGAACGCGGCTTCCGTGGCTGACACGCTGGATCTGCACGATGGGCTCTTCGGGCGGCGAAACCAGCATCATGTAGTTCTCGTTCGAGCCAGCATGGCCGGGGTCGGTTGGACGTCCCAGCGCACTGGACCAGAATCCGGCAGCCTGATCCAGGTTGTCGGTGTTGCAGTCGATCAGCACCGCGCACAGCCTCGAGTAATGCATGGCGACCTCCGTTGATTCGGCAGGCCCCGAATATACGCCACCGGCGAATCGAGCACCCTGGTGTGTATAAGCATTGGAATCGCGAATCTGCCGGTTCACACGGGGCTGATGTCTTCAAGCATCACAAAGAGGTCTTTCCCGGACGTCGCTACGATCAGCTCGACGAGCAAGGGCGTTTCGTCATCCACCAGGATCACGCACTCTATGAGGGCGTGCAGGTGGGTGTTCCCGGGCTGAAAATACTTGATGACAATAGAGGCCTCGTCACGATCCGGCGATCCTGATGCCTTCGTCAGAGCAGACTGATAATCCTGTTCGATCGCGAGCGCGGGGGATCTATCGTAAGCCAGGGCATAGCCGAACCTGTCCGCTATCGCCTGGAAATCACGCGTCGCGAATAGTGCTACCGCGTCTGCCCCTAACTGCGACAAGTAGGGAGCATCCGTCTGGGTGATGATCTGGACCATCGCGCCTGCTCCCCTGTGCCTCTCGTCAGTGGGTCATTCTCCGTGATTGGAGCGGTGGGCCCACACGTGGTAGAACCACGCGTGAATCCGATGGTTCGCCATTCCTCGTGCCAGCTTCCCGCCCATGTAACGCCAGTTCGCCTCCTGATGCTCCGGCGGCGGGCGGGCTACGCCCGCCAATGTACCGCGTCGTGCGGGGCAGCATCATGACGAAATGTCGGGCCGTAATCCGCGTAGGATGGGGTGCTACCCCTCGAAGAAGGCTCTGCCATGACGTTTCGCGTCCTGATCATCGGTGGCACCGGGGAGGTGGGCGCGGCCGTCGTGCGTGCACTGATCGCCGAGCCGGCCTGCCTCGAAGTCGTCATGGTGAATCGCCGGGAGATTTCCGCGCCGTCCGATCCGCGTGTGCGGAAGGTGGTGCTGGATACGGCGGCTACCACCTTTTCGGCTGAGGTGGCCCAGCTTGCGCAGGGCCTGGTGGCACAAGGCGAACCCGTCTACGCCGCGTCGTGCGTCGGGGTCGGATCAGGCAGCTTGAAGTGGAGCGAGGAAGAGCTGAAGGCGCTCGAAGTCGGGGTCGTCGGCGCGTTTGCGCGGGGCTGCCGTGCTGGCGGCATTTGCCATTTTTCGCTGCTCTCCGCCGTAGGCAGCACGCCGAAGAGCAGGTTTCGCTATGTGCGTGTCATGGGCCTTAAGGAACAGGCCATCGAAGCGATCGGGTTCCAGCGCCTGGCCATCTTTCGTCCTGGCATTATCGCGGGCAATGCGCATACGCCGGGTTACGTGGCCTGGTTGGGACGTCTGGTTCCGGGGCGGTTCGGCGTGATCGAACAGGACGATATCGGGCGGGCCTTCGTTGCCGAGTTCGTCCATGGTTCGGCGTCGACCGGTGTGGCGTACTTCGAGAACGATGCGATGAAACGGGCATCGCGTACGTTAGTCCCGCATGATCAGTCGACCAGCTCGATTCCCAGGCCGTAGAGAAGCCCTGCCGCCTCGGTACGCGTGAACCGCGCTCCTTTGATCTGGTTCTCGCGGATGTCCATGACGTAATTCGTCGCTTCGCTGAAGTCCGTGCCTTGAAGCTTCGTGTCGCCGAACAGGCTTTCCGCGAAGTCGGAGTACGTGAAGTTCGAGCGCGCGAAGTCACCCTGCCTGAAGTCGACGTTCCGGGCCTTGCACTCTTCAAGGACGAGCTCTTGCAGGTTCAGGCCGAAGAACGAGGTGTAGTTCACGATCGACTTGCGAAAGGCCAGCTTGGCCGGCGCGGCGTATCGCGGCCAGTCGGCCCGTGTCCAGTCCACGCCGATGACCTTGCACTCTTCGAACGTCACCGCCTGAAACTTGCTGGCGTTGAGCTTGACGTTACTCAGGTCGCACGAGCGGAACGTGCACTCGATGAACTTGCAATGGTCGAATTCGGCATCGCCGAACGAGCACTGGTTGAAGGTGCATTCTTCGAAGATTTTCGAGGTAAGCGTGCGCTCGGCATAGTCCAGGCCCTGGAAGTCCTTGAGGTAGAACTCCTTATCGTCATCGATCGGGTCGCTCATCGGTCCGGGGCTCGTCGAGGGGGCAGGGCATTGTCCGGTCTCGGGGTGTATTTGGCGAGGCCATGCTGGCTGCCTTAGTCAGGGCGGACATCGTGGCTTGAAGCGTATTCGCACTGCTACTCTTTGGCATCCAGCAACCGTGGCGGAGATCGGTCCGTTGAAGACGATCGGAGTGCTCGGCGGCATGTCTGCCGCGTCCACGCAAATCTATTACCGCCAGTTGTGCCGGCTCACCAGCGAGCGGCTCGGTGGCCTTCATTCGCCGGAGCTGCTCATCCGTTCGCTGGACTTCGCGGGCATCGAAGCGCTCCAGGCCGCTGGGAACTGGGATAAAGCCGGAGATATCCTCAATGCGGAGGCGATGGCCCTCGAACGCGGCGGCGCCGCATTCCTGATCCTGGCGACGAACACGATGCATAAGCTGGCGGACCGCATGATGCGTGGCGTGTCGATCCCCTTGCTGCACATTGCCGATGCCACGGCGGCGGCCGTAGGGCGCGTGGGGTTGCGTCGGCCCGGGCTCATCGCCACCGCGTTCACCATGGAGCAGGCGTTCTATCTGGACCGTCTGGTGGCGGCGGGTCTGGATCCCATCGTCCCCGACGCCACCGATCGCGCCGATGCGCACCGGATCATCTATGAAGAACTCTGCCGCGGTGTCGCCACACGCGAGAGCGAGGCGCGGTTCGTGGCGATCGCTGCCCGGCTGGTGGAGCGGGGTGCGGATAGCGTGATCCTGGGATGCACCGAGGTGGGTATGCTACTCAACCAGGGCAATGTATCCGTGCCGGTTTTCGACACGACACTGATTCACTGTGAGGCCGCGTTGGATTTCGCTGGAGCCATTCATGACTAAAGTAAAGGTTGCCGGGTTCGGTATCTCGCTCGACGGCTTTGCGGCGGGCACCGCCCAGAGTCTGGAAAATCCGCTGGGGGTGCGAGGCCCGGAGTTGTTCCAGTGGTTCTTCCCGACGCGGACGTTTCGTCAGATGCAGGGCAAGGAGGACGGCGAAACCGGGCTGGACGACGCCTTCGCCCGACGTGCGATGGACGGCTTCGGCGCCTTCATCCTGGGCCGCAACATGTTCGGGCCGATTCGCGGCGAATGGCCGGACGACGAATGGAAAGGCTGGTGGGGCGACAGCCCGCCTTATCACGCGCCGACCTTCGTGCTGACCCATTACCCGCGACCGTCGATCGAGATGCTGGGTGGAACGACCTTTCACTTCGTCTCCGAGGGCATCGAGGTCGCGTTGCGGAAAGCGCGCGAAGCCGCGGGTCCGAAGGACATCAAGATTGGCGGCGGTGCCGATACGGTGAGGCAGTACGTGCAGGCCGGCTACGTGGATGAGATCCACCTCGCCTTGGCTCCGGTGGTGCTCGGCCAGGGCGAACCGCTATTCAGTGGCCTGGACCTCCGTGCGCTGGGCTACCGGACCGTCGAGCACGTTCCGACGGACCGGGCCACGCATATCGTGCTCGCGAAGTAGCGCTTTTCTGAACCCCGGAAACAACAAAGCCCCGCATCACTGCGAGGCTTCGTCTATAATTGGTGCCCAAGAGAGGACTCGAACCTCCACGGTTTTACCCGCTAGTACCTGAAACTAGTGCGTCTACCAATTCCGCCACCTGGGCAGGTGTCCCGAAGCATCGCTGCCCCGTGAGCCGCGTAGATTAGGTAGGTCCGGGAAACTTGTCAACGATTTTGCACACAGGATGTGAAACTATTTCGCATCCACCTTCAAAGGTCCTTACGTGACGAAGAAAAACTCAGGTTCGGGAGCCGACCGCGGCCCCCGTAAACCCAAGGCCAGCCGCCCCGGCAAGGCGCTGGACAAGTATCGCGATCGCCCGGCGGGCTCCGCCGTGGTCGATCCCCATGCCGACCGGGAAGCTGCGCTTTACGACCAGCCCATTCCCAGCCGCGAGGCCATCCTCGCCCTGCTCGACGACCGCGGCGAGCTGCTTTCGGAAGAGAGCATCGCCCATGCGCTGCGGCTGTTCACCGACTACGAGATCAACGCCCTGGGCAAGCGCCTGGGTGCGATGGTCCGCGATGGCCAGCTGCTGCGGAACCGTAAGGGCGACTATGCCCCGGCGCAGAAGCTCAGCCTGATCCCGGGCCGTGTCATCGCCAATGCGGAGGGCTACGGCTTCCTGCGTCCCGACGAGAGCGGAGAAGAAGACCTCTACCTGTCGCCCGCGCAGATGCGCAGCGTGCTGCATGGCGATCGCGTGCTCGCCAGCGTGGTCGGTATCGACCGCCGTGGCCGTCGCCAGGGTGCCATCGTCGAGGTGCTCGAGCGCCGCTCGCCGCGGCTGGTCGGCCGTGTGGTCATCGAGAACGGCGTGACCCTGGTCGAGCCGGACGACCGCCGCCTGCACCAGAACATCATGATCCCCGCGGGCCGAGAGGCCGGTGCCAACTCCGGCGAGATCGTCGTGGTCGAGATCACCGATCCGCCGACCCCGCACCGTGGTCCGATGGGTACCATTCGCGCCGTCCTCGGCCAGCGCCTGCAGCCGTCGCTGGTTGTCGAGATGGCGATCGCCAGTCACGACCTTCCGCACGAATTTCCGCCCCAGGTGGTACGCCAGGCCGAAGAAGTCGAGCCAAAGGTCACCTCGGAAGAGCGCAAGGGTCGCACGGACCTGCGCAAGTTGCCGCTGGTCACCATCGACGGTGACGACGCACGCGATTTCGACGATGCCGTTTATGCCGAGCCCCTGAAGGACGGCGGCTTCCGTCTGGTCGTCGCCATCGCCGACGTCTCGCACTACGTGCCGGTCGGCACGCCGCTGGACGTGGAAGGCTATAACCGCAGCACCTCCACGTATTTCCCCGGTTTCGTCGTACCGATGCTGCCGGAGACGCTGTCGAACGGTATCTGTTCGCTCATGCCCAAGGTGGAACGCCTGTGCATGGTCTGCGACATGGAGATCGACGAGGAAGGCGAGGTCACACGCTCCAAGTTCTACGACGCCGTGATGTTCTCGCACGCGCGCCTCACCTATAACAAGGTGTGGCAGGCGGTGGGCGAGCGCAACGCCGATGTCCGCCAGGAGATCTCGGACGTGCTTCCGCACATCGAGTCCCTGCATCGCCTGTACAAGCTGATGGCGAAGGCGCGCAAGCGTCGCGGTGCGATCGATTTCGAAACGCCGGAAGTGAAGTTCCGCATCGGCCCGTCGGGCGATGTCGAATCCATGGGCGCGTCCGATCGCAACGATGCGCACAAGATGATCGAGGAATGCATGATCGCCGCGAACGTTCAAGCGGCCCGCTACCTCACCAAGCGCAAGATCCCCGCGCTTTACCGCGTGCACGCGCCGCCGCCGGCCGAGAAGTACGAAGATCTCCTGCGCTTCCTCAAGGAGTTCAAGCTGAAGATGCCGCCGGCGGACGAAGTCACGCCTGCGGATTTCTCGGCACTGCTCAAGCGCGTGCACGATCGCCCCGAAGCCGAGCTGATCCAGTCGGTGCTGCTGCGTTCGCAGAGCATGGCCATCTACCATCCCGAGAATCAGGGCCACTTCGGCCTGGCGCTGGACGCGTACGCGCACTTCACCTCGCCGATCCGCCGCTATCCCGACCTGCTCGTGCATCGCGCCATCCGCTATGCGCTGACCAAGGGCAAGCCGGCCGACTACGTCTACAGCGAGACGCAGATGGCCGCCATGGCCGTGCATTGTTCGCAGCGCGAGCGTCGTGCCGAAGAGGCCGAGCGCGATGTGGACGAGCGCTTCAAGTGCGCCTGGATGGAGAAGCACGTTGGCGAGGAATTTGCCGGCACCATCACCGGGGTGACTTCGTTCGGCCTGTTCGTCGAGCTGGCGGCGTCGCGCGTTTCCGGTCTGGTGCACGTGTCGCAGTTGCCGAACGACTACTACAAGTTCGACCCGATCCGTCATCTGCTCAGTGGCGAGCGCACCGGTTCCACGTATCGCCTCGGCGATTACGTAAGCGTGCAGGTGCTTCGCGCCAGCCTGGAAGACCGCAAGATCGACTTCCGTCTGGTGGCCCGTCTGGCTCAGTTGCCCAAGCCGGCACCGAGGGTGGATGTCGTCGCTCCCGTCGCGTCGAGCTCGGGCATGGCCAAGGCCGGCAAGGCCATCGGCCGCGCCGCGAAGAAGGCCATGAACAGCATCTTCGGCAAGAAGGCCAAGGCACCGGTTGCAGTCGAAGCACCTGCAGAGCATCATCCGGCCCCCGCGCCGACCTCGCGCCGCCGCGCGGCGGAGCCGGCGGCGAATGAGTCGTCGTCACGGTCGCCGCGTCGGCGTTCGCAGGCACCTGCTTCCGGGCAGGGGCGTAGCGACCCGTCGGCACGCAACGAGCCTTCGTCGCGCAACGAACAGTCGCCACGAAAGGCAACCACCAAGACGACCGCGGCGAAGAAGACCGCCGTGACGAAGCAGCCGAGCCGGCAAGCGCCGGTCGCCACTTCGGAAACACCGGCACCGGCCAAGAAATCGGCCCGGCGTCGGTCGCGCAAACCCAGGAGCAAGCCAGAAGCATGAGTGAGTCGTGGATCGTAGGAATCAATCCGGTCGAAGGCGCCCTCGCCAACGACCCGGATCGTGTCCGTGAAGTTCTGGTCGAACAGAACTCGAAGAATGCGCGCGTGCTGGAAATCGCCGCGTTGGCGCGCAAACTCGGCGTCGTGCTCAAGACCGTGGGCAAGGAACAGCTTGAGAAGCTCGGTGGTGAAGCACGCCACCAGGGCGTCATCGCTCTCTACCAGACACCGCCCTTGCGCGACGAAACACACCTGCCGCCGCTTCTGGAAGCGGCGGGTTCGAACACGCTCGTGCTTGTGCTCGACGGCGTGACCGATCCGCACAACCTCGGCGCCTGCCTACGCAGCGCGGCCGCAGCGAATGTCACCGCGGTCGTCGTGCCGAAGGACCGTGCGGTCGGCATCACGCCGACCGTGCGTCGCGCGTCGGCTGGTGGTGCGGACCTCATCCCGGTGATCGCCGTAACCAATCTTGCCCGTGCGCTGCGCATGCTCAAGGATGCCGGCGTGTGGATCACCGGCCTGGATGGTGACACCGACACCTCGATCTACGACGTCGACCTGAAGGGGCCGATCGCGCTGGTCATGGGAAGCGAAGGCGACGGGATGCGCCGGCTCACGCGCGACACCTGCGACTTCGTGGCGAAGATCCCGATGCCCGGCGGCATGGAGAGCCTGAATGTCTCCGTTGCCACCGGCATCGTTCTGTTCGAGGCATTGAGGCAGCGAGGAGCCAAGCGATGAGCAGCATGTTATGGCACGACTGGGCCGGCCTGATCGGCGTGGCACTTGTCCTGATCGCCTTCTTCCTGCTGCAGGCACACAAGCTGTCGGGGCAGGGCTACACGTACCAGGTGATGAACCTGGTCGGCGCCTTCGGCATCCTGCTGTCACTGATCTTCGGCATGTTCAACCTGCCGGCCTTCCTGCAGGAAATGGCCTGGTTCCTTATCAGCGTCTACGGCATCGTCCGCGGCGTGCGGGCGCGCAAGGCGGCGATCGTGACGCCGAACAGCCTGCCCTGACCTCCGGGTCAGCGAGGGGTTACATACGCTCCGTATAATGGGGGCAGATCGGCGCAACGCCGGTCTGCCCGTGGGGACGACCCCATGGCGCGCAATATCTCCGCGGGGACGACCCCGCTTCTGCGGAGCCACACCATGTATTGGTTCGTGCTTGTTCTTGCCGGTCTCTTCGAGATCGCCTGGGCCGTTGGCCTGAAATACACCGAGGGCTTCAGCAAGCTCGTCCCCAGCGTGCTTACCGGCGCGGCCATGCTGGTCAGCATCGTGTTGCTGGCGTATGCCACGAAGAAGCTTCCGCTGGGCACCGCCTACGCGGTCTGGACCGGCATCGGTGCGGTCGGTGCCGTCACGCTGGGCATCGTCCTGTTCGGCGAGTCCGCGCAGCCGTTGCGGCTGCTTTGCGTGGGGTTGATCGTGGTCGGGATTCTGGGCCTGAAGCTGACTTCGGCGGGTTGAGGGTTCGCGAGAAGCATCGCCGATGAATCGGCTCCCACACAAAGCCACCCGCCGCTCCATATGCGAGCGGCTTCATGTGCGAGCGGCGCCACGGGAAAGGCTCCATGGAGAAAGGCCCCATCAGGAACGGCGCCATGGGGAAAGGCCCCATGGAAAAGGCCCCATGGAGAAGGCGCCATGGGAAAAGGCGCCATGTGGGAGCCGCTTCAGCGGCGATGGTTACTCGCCGCCGCCTCCAACCTACGGCCGATCGAAATCCGGGTTGGCCGTATTGTCTTTCTTGATCCGCGGTGCGACCAGCGGCTCGCCGTTCACCACGAACCACACGTTCTCCGCGATGTTCGTTGCGTGGTCGCCGATGCGCTCGATGTTCTTCGCCATGAACAGCAGGTGCGTGCACGGCGTGATGTTGCGCGGGTCTTCCATCATGTACGTCAGCAGGGCGCGGAAGACGAGGGTGTATTCCTCGTCCAGGCGTGCATCCGCTTTCCATACTTCGTAGGCGGCCTCGGCGTCCTGCTCGTCGTACGCCTTGAGCACGTCGCGCAGCTCCTGGATAGCGAGCTCGGCGAGATTGGCCAGGCCACCGACCACGGCGATGGGTGCCACGCGGCTGAGTGGAATGGAGCGCTTGGCAACGTTCGCGGCGTAGTCGCCGATCCGCTCGATGTCGGCGGCGATGCGCAGCGCGGCGAACACGTTGCGCAGGTCGCCGGCGATCGGCGCGCGCAGGGCGAGCAGGCGGACGACGTCCTGGCTGATTTCCTGCTCGAGCGCGTCGATCGCCTCGTCGTTGTCGACGACACGCTGCGCGGCGCGCTCGTCCCGGCGCTCGACCACGTCGATGGCGGCCTCGAGCTGGGCAACGGCGAGCTCGCCCATGCGAACGATTTCGCCGGTGAGGCGCTTCAGTTCGTCGTCGTAGCTCTTGATGATGTGCTGGTGCGGAGTGTTCATCGCATGCCTCGGTAGGGGGCTTAGCCGAAACGGCCGGTGATGTAGTCTTCGGTCTGCTTCTTGTTCGGCTTGGTGAAGATCTTCTCGGTGCGGTCGAACTCGATCAGCTCACCCATGTACATGAAGGCGGTCATGTCCGAGCAGCGTGCGGCCTGCTGCATGTTGTGGGTGACGATGACGATGGTGAACTGGCTCTTCAGCTCTTCGACCAACTGCTCGATACGGCTGGTGGCGATCGGATCGAGGGCCGAGGTCGGCTCGTCGAGCAACAGCACTTCCGGCTTCAGCGCGATACCGCGGGCGATGCACAGACGCTGCTGCTGGCCGCCGGAGAGGCCGAGCGCGCTCTGCTTGAGCTTGTCCTTCACTTCGTCCCACAGGGCGGCGCCCCGCAGCGCCTGCTCGACGCGGCCTTCCATGTCGGTGCGGTTGAGGCTTTCATGATGGCGAATGCCGTAGGCCACGTTCTCGAAGATGGTCATCGGGAACGGAACCGGCTTCTGGAACACCATGCCTACCTTGCTGCGCAGGCGATTGAGCGAGTACTTCGGGTCGAGGATGTTCTCGCCGTCGAGCACGATCTCGCCATCGGCGCGCAGGTTCGGGTAGATCGCGTAGATACGATTGAAAATGCGCAGCAGGGTGGACTTGCCGCAACCGGATGGACCGATGATGGCGGTGACCTTCTTCTCCGGCACGTCCATCGCGATGCTCTTCAGCGCGTGGAATTCGCCGTAATAGAAGTTGAGGTCGCGCACGGTCATCTTCGCCGGAGTTTGGCCCAGATCGACCCCGGACTCATGCGGCGAGGTGCCGAAACCCGGTTTGGAGGCGACTTCGTTCATGTTAGTCATGGGACACCTTGGAGCGCGAGAATACGAAGCGGGCGACGAGGCTGAGCGCCAGCACGAACATGGTCAGGACGAACGCGCCGGCCCAGGCGATGGTATTGATGTCCGGGCTCGGATCCTTCGTGTAGTCGTAGATGACCTGCGGCAGGCTCGGCATCTTGTTCAGCGGATTGAACGTCATGAAGTTGTTGCCGAACGCCGTGAGCAGCAGCGGCGCGGTCTCGCCGCTGATACGGGCAAGGGCCAGCAGGACACCGGTGACGATACCCGAGCGCGCGGCACGGATCAGGATCTGCACGGTGAGCTTCCACTGCGGCACGCCGAGCGACAGCGCGGCCTCGCGTAGCGTGCCCGGCACGAGGCGGAGCATTTCGTCGGTGGTGCGGACGATGACGGGCAGGGCGATCAAGGCCAGCGCGATGCCGCCGGCGATACCGGAGAAGGTAACGTCGCCGTTCGTCAGCCACTGCGAAGGCAGGACGATGATCGTATAGACGAACAGGCCCAGGACGATCGACGGTGCCGACAACAGGATGTCGTTGAGGAAGCGGATGGTCGGCCCGAGCCGCGAGCGGCGCGAGTATTCGGCCAGCCATGTCCCCGCCATCACGCCGATCGGCGTGGCGATGAGAATGCCGATGATGTTGAGGATCAGGCTGCCGACCATGGCGTTGGCCAGGCCGCCTTCTTCGCGATAGGCGGTGATCTTGGTGAACAAGGCGGGCTTGAGGCCGGCGATACCCTGGCTCAGGGTTTCCCACAGGATCCAGGCCAGGAAGAGCAGCCCGATGCCGGTGGCGAGCACACTGCAGACCATCGCGACGATGTTCTTGATGCGGCGCTTGGTATAGAGCGAAGCGGACATCAGGTGCCCTCCTTCGAAGCCAGGCGGCGGAGCATGAGGCGGGCGATCAGCAGCACGATGAAGGTGACGACGAAGAGCAGGAAGGCGATCGCCATCAGCGCCGACTTCTGCAGGCCTTCCGCTTCGCCGAACTGGTTGGCGATGGTCGATGCGATGGTGCTGCCGGTTTCGAGGATGGACGGCGTGAACTTGAAGGTATTGCCGATCACGAAGGCCACGGCCATCGTCTCGCCGAGGGCTCGGCCCAGGCCGAGGAAGATGCCGCCGATCACCGCCGTGCGGGTATAGGGCACGACGATGTCCCAGACCACTTCCCAGGTGCTGGAGCCCAGCGCATAGGCGGATTCCTTCAGGCGGGTGGGAACGGTCTGGAAGACTTCGCGCATCACCGAAGAGATGAAGGGGACGATCATCACCGCGAGCACCAGGCCGGCCGTGAAGATGCCGGCACCGAAGAACGGATACTCGCTGGAGAAGAACTTCGCGATGAATGGCACGTGCTGCACCAGCCACGACACCTGGCCGTCCGGCGGCTCGGCGCTGAAGTTGTTCATCAGCCACGGCTTGATGTAGGTGGCGACGAACGGGGCGAAGATGAAGAGGCCCCACATGCCGTAGATGATCGACGGGATGCCGGCGAGCAGTTCGATGGCGGAACTGACCGGACCACGCAACCAGCCGGGCGCGATCTCGGTAAGAAAGAGGGCGATGCCGAAGCTGACCGGCACGGCGAAAACCAGGGCGATGAGGGCGGTGACCACGGTTCCCATGACGGGCACGAGCGCACCGTACTGGTTGTTGGTCGGATCCCATGCCGAGCTGGTGAGGAAGCCCCAGCCGAAGGTGGAGAATGCGTCGCGGCCCAGCCACAGGGTGGAGGCGGCGGCTCCGATCAGGGAGATGAGGACGAGCAGTGCGCAGGCTTTGAGCAGCCCTCCGAACAGGCGGTCGTTGCGCGTATCTCTCGCGTTGCGCGCCGCTTCCTCCGCACGGGCGGTGGTTGGAGCGTTGCTGCTGACGGTCGCATGCATGATGAGTGCGTTTCCCGGGCCTATGCAAAGTTGTGGGTCGCCGCTCCCGAGGGAACGGCGACCCGGTTTCCTACTCTGGGCCGCTTATGTGTCAGCCAGCCTGTCGAGAAGGATCAGTTCTTGTACTCGGCAGCCCAGTAGGCTTCGATCTGCTTGACCAGCGTGTCCGGGAGCGCGACGTAATCGAGCGAGGCGGCCTGCGACTGGCCGTTCTCCATCGACCACTTGAAGAAGTCGAACGCGACCTTGGTGTGCGAGGCGTTCTTGGACTTCTTGTACATGATGATCCAGGTCGTCGCCGTGATCGGCCATGCCTGGTCGCCCGGGGCATTGGTCATGATCAGGTTGAAGTCCTTGGCGTTCTTCCAGTCGGCCGTGGCGGCAGCGGCGGCGAACGTGGTGGCGCTCGGCTCGATCCACTTGCCGGCGGCGTTCTGCAGCTGGGTGTAGGAGATCGCGTTCTTCTTGGCGTAGGCGTACTCGACGTAACCGATCGAGCCCGGGATCTGGCGAACGTACTGCGAGACGCCTTCGTTACCCTTGCCGCCGACGCCGGCCGGCCACTCGACGGCCGTGCCGAACTTGACCTTGGACGCCCACTCCGGGCTGACCTTGGACAGGTAGTTGGTGAAGTTGAACGAGGTGCCCGAACCGTCCGAGCGATGCACGACGGTGACCTTGACGTCCGGAATCTTCACGCCCGGGTTCAGGGCGGCGATGCGCGGATCGCTCCAGCGGGCGATCTTGCCCAGGTAGATGTCGGCGAGGATGGCGCCATCGAGCTTGAGCTGGCCAGCGGCCACGCCCTGCAGGTTGACGATGGGAACGATGCCGCCGACCACGGCCGGGAACTGGCCGAGGCCGAACTTGGCGAGGTCTTCGGCGCTCATCGGAGCGTCGGAGGCGCCGAAATCGATGGTGCCTTCCTTGATCTGGGCGATACCCGCACCCGAACCGACGGACTGGTAGTTCAGCTTATTGCCCGTCTTCTCGGCGTACGTCGCCGACCACTTGGAGAGAACGGGATAGACGAAGCTCGAGCCGGCGCCGGTGATATCGGTGGCCTGAGCGGACATGCCGAACAGCGATGCAGCGATCATCGCGGCGATGCAGAGTTTGCGTGTGAACACGGAGTAGTCCCCTCGGATGAATGAGTGTCAGGCGAAGCCCGCCTGGGGCTGTATTCCAGCCCTGCCGTGTTGCAATGAGACGTACTGAATGTTTCAGCCCGATGACAGCCGCCTTTTTGCTGTCATATTCAGGAACTTACGAACTGTCTCAAACGGCGATCGAGGTCGTCCGATCGCGCTCGAACAGCTCCAGTCGGCGCCAGCGGTTGACGATTTCGCAGAACAGCTCCGCGGTGCGCTCGGCGTCGTAGATGGCCGAGTGCGCCTCGCGGGTATCGAAAGCGAGGCCGGCGGCGAGTACGGCCTTGCTCAGGACGGTCTGCCCATAGGCGAGGCCGCCCAGCGTGGCGGTGTCGAAGCAGCTGAAGGGATGGAACGGGTTGCGCTTGTGGCCGACCCGGCGCACCGCCGCATTAAGGAAGGCAAGGTCGAAGGCGGCGTTATGGCCGACCAGCACGGCGCGTTGGCACTCGGCGGCTTTCACCGCCTCGCGCACCGCGTGGAAGATGTGGTCCAAGGCCTGGCGTTCGGGCAGGGCGCCACGGAACGGGTGGTCCGGGTCGATACCGGTCACTTCCAGGGAACGCGGATCGATGTTGGCGCCCGGAAAGGGCTCCACGTTTGCCGCCACGGCGGGCTGCGGCACGAGGAGGCCGGAGGGCTCCATCTTGACCGCGACCACCGCGATTTCCAGGAGCGCGTCCCGTTCGGCGTCGAAACCACCGGTCTCGACATCCACGATCACGGGAAGGAAGCCCCTGAACCGCCCGGCCATCGCCGTCGCGGTGCTGTTACTCGTCGTATCCATGCGTGAAGGATATCAGCCCGGGGCGGTGTGAGGCGCTCGCGTTAAGCGGATGTGCTCGTGTCGTCAATCTGTAACAAAAAAGGCATGGAACGGTAAAGGCGACGGCTCATCCTTCGCGCCGTTGGCCCCGCTTGAGGTTTTTCGGACAGAAATATCTCAGGAGGGGGACAGGGGAAAACACTTAATCCATACCTAGCGGAGAAATCCCATGCGTTCCAAGTTGCTCACGGTGGCCATCGCTGCCGGTCTGGGCGTGACGAGCTTCTCGGCCCTCGCCGCGACTTCCAAGTCGCAGCAGCAGCCGGCCCGTGTCACGGTCGACGCCGCCACCCTTCAGCAGCTGCAGGCGCAGCTGGCCGCGCTCCAGGCCCAGGTCGCCGACCTCCAGGCCAAGCAGGAAGCCCAGGCCGACGCCCAGGTCGAAACGGCCAAGGCCGTCAACGACGTCCAGGTCGCCGCTACCAAGCCGACCGACGAACTGGCGAAGAAGCTCGACGCGCTGAACAAGATCGTCGACAACACGAAGATCGGCGGCACGATGTTCTTCGATGCGACCCACCAGTCGCACGACGAGAAGGTCGGTGCGGGCCAGAATATCAAGAAAGACGGCCACGGCTCGACCAACGGCACCGGCTTCGACGTCAAGCGTTTCTACCTGACGGTCGACCACAAGTTCAACGACATCTGGTCGGCCAACCTGACCACCGACTTCAGCTACCAGTCGACCTTGTCGTCGACCAGCCTGTTCGTGAAGAAGGCCTACGTGCAGGGCAAGTTCGATCCGCTCTTCACCGTCCGCTTCGGTGCGGCCGACATGCCCTGGATCCCGTTCGTCGAAAAGTGGTACGGCTACCGCTACGTCGAGAACACCATCACCGACCGTTCGTTCGAAGGTGGTCGTAGCGGTGGTACCGCAACCGCCGGCGGCGTCGGTGCTTTCGGCAACTCGTCCGACTGGGGTGTCCACGCTCTTGGCGCGACGACCGGCGACAACTCGATCAACTACCAGGTGTCCGTGGTCAATGGTCGCGGCTACCGCAACCTGAGCCGTTCGAACAGCGTCGATACCGAAGCGCGCTTCGGCTACTCGCCGATCGAGCAGATGGTTATCGCCGTCGGCGGTTACTCCGGCAAGCGCGGTAACGACACCCAGGGCGGTGCTCCGACCCGTACGGCGACCCGCGGCGACGCCCTCGTGGCCTGGCGCGACTCGACCTGGGGTGCGGGTGTGGAATATTTCCACTCCTCGAACTGGGACGACATCCTGAAGTACGCCGGTACGGGCCCGGGCGTGGGCGCGGCGGCGGGCACGACCAAGGACAAGGCCGACGGTTACTCGGCATGGGCTGACTGGCACTTCTATGACCAGTGGGCTGTCTTCGCTCGTTACGACAACCTCGATTACAAGTACAACAACCTTGTCCAGGTCGAAGAGAAGATCAAGGACAAGTACTACAACGCCGGCGTCTCGTACGACGTGCTGAAGAATCTGAAGCTGGCGCTCGTCTACAAGCACAACAAGCTGGACGGCCCCTACGCAACCCCGTACCACTACAAGACCAACGAAGTGGGCTTCTGGGGCATGCTTAGCTTCTAACGAGCATCGGAACGGAGTTCTCCTCAAGGACGAACAAAACGGCGGGCGCAAGCCCGCCGTTTTTCTTTGTGTTGCGAATAGTCTCAGGCGGGTGAATCCCGTCCGGACGTCCAAATGCTGAACCGTCGTAGCGATAATTTCCTTTGAGAATCGGCGCGAGCCCTTGGCGCCCAAGGCCTTCGCGCTGGAAAGGCGTACAAGTCTGAATCTGCTGCACCGCCGCACTTGCGGTTGCCACGATGCCTCGCGTAGGTTCGGCGCCATGGGTACGTCGATGACATCCTCCTTGCGCCGCTTCGCGAACACGATTTTCGTGTTCCTCGCGTTGTTCGTCGCTTGCGTCGGTGTCCAAGCCGAACCCTGCACCTCTGCCACGGATCACCCGGCCGGCGTCGAGTTGTTGGCCCTGGCGGCCGACGACGCCTCCCAGTCGGCAGATGACGACGCCCTGCCTTCGCTCGAAGACAACAGCGGCAGCCTTGACGACACCTTCGACGTGCCACCCGAGCACGCGCTGGCCGTGCCGCGCCTTGCGGCCGCCGGTCACCCGAGCGTCGCCCCGGCGCCGCACGCGCATCACCCCAGTCTCGACCTGCGTCCTCCCATCGCCTGATCGAGCCCGCGCACGCGTTCTGCGTGCGCCCCGTGACACCTCCTATCAATGTCCCGCGCGCCGGTACGAGCCGGCCGCCAGCGAGCGTGCGCGCTCGCCACCTTATCCTCGCCACAGAGAGAGCATCGCCATGGAACGTCTCATCCAGGGTTTCGAAGAATTCCGTCGTGACATGACCTCGGAGCATCGCGAGCTGTTCGCCCGCCTTGCGTCCGTCCAGACGCCGCACACCATGTTCATCACCTGCGCGGATTCGCGCATCATGCCGGAGCTGATGTTCAACGCTCAGCCGGGCGACCTGTTCGTGTACCGCAACGTCGGCAACATCGTCCCTCCCTATGCGCAGCACGTGAGCGGTGTCGTGGCCGCCATCGAGTACGCGGTCACCGCGCTCAACGTCCAGCACATCGTCATCTGCGGTCATTCCGACTGCGGCGCCATGAAGGCGCTGCAGAATCCGGCCGCGCTGCGGGGTAAGCCATCCGTGGAGCAGTGGCTCAAGCACGCCGACGTGGCCCGCTACGTGGTCGAGAAGAACCGCCCGACCATCCATGGCGCCGAAGGTCTGCGTTACCTCACCGAGGAAAACGTGGTCGGACAACTGGAGAACATGCGCACCTTGCCTGCCGTCGCCGCCGCCATGGCCAACGGCAGCCTGCGTATCCACGGCTGGATCTATGACATCGCCAAGACGGAGATCACCGCCTTCGATCCGATCGAAGGGCGCTTCCGCCCGCTGGATTCGAGCGACGCCAACGTGCCGGACGCCACGCCGCACGCGCGCTTCTCGATCCCGCAGCCGGTCGCGTCCGCCGCTTAACTCAGGAAGCTTTTCATGCGCGCTTATTTTTCCCAGGGCCTGTTTGGCCGCGACCTCCTCGGATCGGTGGTCGTTTTTCTTGTCGCTCTGCCGTTGTGCATGGGTATCGCGATCGCCTCGGGCATGCCGCCCAGCGCAGGACTGATAACCGGCATCGTCGGTGGTCTTATCGTAGGTGCCATCGCCGGCTCGCCGCTTCAGGTCAGCGGGCCGGCGGCCGGCCTCGCGGTCCTGGTGTTCGAACTGGTGCGTGAGCACGGCGTGGCCGCCCTCGGCCCCGTCGTGCTGCTGGCCGGCCTGATCCAGGTCGTCGCCGGCCTGTGCAAGGTGGGCGTATGGTTCCGCATGACCTCGCCGGCCGTCGTGGCCGGCATGTTGTCCGGCATCGGTATCCTCATCGTGGCGTCGCAGTCGCATGTGCTGCTCGATGCCATTCCCAAGGCGCGTGGCCTGGAGAACTTCGCGGCGCTTCCCGCGGCGGCGTGGGAATCGGTGACCGGCGCCGCCGAAGGGCAGGCACCGGCTGCTCTGCTGATCGGCCTGGGCACCATTGCCATCATGCTGTTCTGGGAAAAGCTGCGGCCCGCGAAGCTGCGCTTCGTTCCTGGCGCGTTGCTCGCCGTGGTCGCCATGACGGCCGCCGCGCAGTTCGGCGGCTTCGACGTCAAGCGCGTGGACGTGCCGGCCAACCTCTTTGCGGCAGTGAGCCTGCCAAGCATGGGCAGCTTGTTCGGCCTGTTCGATTCGTCGTTGTTGATCGCGGCGGTCACCTTCGCCTTCATCGCCAGTGCGGAAACGCTGCTCTCGGCGGCAGCGGTCGATCGCATGCACCAAGGCGTTCGCACCAACTACGACCGTGAGCTCGCCGCGCAGGGCGTGGGCAACATGATCTGCGGCTTCCTCGGCGCGTTGCCGATGACCGGTGTGATCGTGCGTAGCGCGGCGAACGTGCAAGCAGGTTCGGCGACGCGCATGGCGACGATTCTGCATGGTGCCTGGCTGCTGGCCTTTGTCATGTTGCTGCCCTGGCTCATGCGGATGACCCCGGTGTCGTGCCTGGCCGGTATCCTGGTCTACACCGGTGTAAAGATGGTCAACCCGAAGCAGATCAAGGACCTCGCCGCCTACGGCAAGGGCACGGCGGCCGTCTACGTCGCTACCACCGTGGCCATCGTCGCCACCGACCTGCTCACCGGGGTCATCGTCGGGTTTGGTCTCTCGCTCTTCCGCCTCGCGCTGCTCTCGTCGAAGATGCGCATGGACGTGGAACACCACGACGAGCCGGGCAAGGCCACCCTGCATTTGGAAGGTTCGGCCACCTTCCTGAAAGTGCCGAGCATGGCCCGCACATTGGCCACGGTGCCGCCGAACACGCGCCTGAGCGTCGTGATGGATCGATTGCAGCACGTGGACCAGGCGTCGCTGGAGTTACTGCGCGAGTGGGGGCAGAACGCCTCCAAGCGAGGTTGCGAACTGATCGTCGACTGGAAGGAACTGAACCGGCGCGTCGAGGGCTCTCGGCAGGCCGCCTAGTGCAGGAGCGCTTCACTGTGGGAGTTGCCTCACTGTGGGAGCTGCCACACTGTGGAGCCGCCACACTGTGGAGCAACTCCATTGTGGGAGCTGCGTGCTTCATTGTGGGAGCCGCTTCAGCGGCGATGCTTGCTTGCCGAAGCCCCGCTCGCGGCCGCGTTATCGCCGGCGTAGCCGGCTCCCACAGGGTGCCGGCTCACAAAGGGTGCCGGCTTCCACAGGGTGCCGGCTCACAAAGGGTGCCGGCTCCCACAGGATACCGGCTCCCACAGGATACCGGCTCACAAAGGGCCGTTGCTCATGCGAAGCCGGCCCCTCACCGCGCTGCGGGTATCAGTCCGGCTTCGTCTTGTGCTTGTAGGCGCACAGATCGACGATCGCGCAGTTCGGGCACTCGGGCTTGCGCGCCTTGCACACGTAACGCCCGTGCAGGATCAGCCAGTGATGCGCGTCCTGGATGAACTCCTTCGGGATCACCTTTTCCAGCTTGTCTTCGACTTTGCGCACATCGGCACCGGGCGCAAGACCGGTGCGATTGGCGACGCGGAAAATATGCGTGTCGACCGCGATCGTGGGCTGGCCGAAGGCGGTGTTGAGCACCACGTTCGCGGTCTTTCGCCCGACCCCGGGCAGGGCTTCGAGGGCCTCGCGTGTCTGCGGGACCTCGCCGTTGTAGCGGTCGACGAGGATCCGGCTCATGGCGATCAGGTTCTTCGCCTTGTTGTTGTAGAGCCCGATGCTGCTGATGTAGGTCTTGAGCTTATCGAGGCCGAGATCGAGGATCTCCTGCGCGGTGTTCGCCACGGGAAAGAGTTTGCGCGTGGCCTTGTTCACGCCCACGTCGGTAGCCTGCGCCGAGAGCGCTACGGCGGACAGCAACTCGAATGGCGTCGTGTAGTCGAGTTCGGTTTTCGGGTGCGGGTTCAGTTCGCGAAGGCGGCTGAACATCTCGACCACGTCGGCCTTCTTCACGGAGTGTCCTTCTTTCGTGCCTTGGCGCGCGCGATGGCTTCGAGCACGGCGTTGCGTGCGGTGGGTGCGGCGACGTCGTTCTTGCTCGTGGCCAGCTGTGCCTCGCGTGCGGCGCGCTCGCGGCCCAGGCGCGCTTCACGACGGACGAAGTGACGGCGTGCGGCGTCGGCGTGGCCGCGATCGTCCGCCTGTGCAAGCGGCATTGGATCCAGCGTGATGCAATCGACCGGACACGCAGGAACGCACAGTTCGCAGCCGGTGCACAGGTCGTCGATCACGGCGTGCATCATCTTCGCCGCGCCGACGATGGCGTCGACAGGACAGGCCTGGATGCATTTGGTGCAGCCGATGCAGTCCGCTTCGATCACGCGTGCCAGCGTCCGCGGCTTTTCGATGCCGCGCGAGGTGTCCAACGGCACCATCGGACGATCGAGCAGGGCGGCCAGGCGTGCGATGCCGGCGCGCCCGCCGGGCGGGCAGCGATCGATCCCGGCATCGCCGGCGGCGATGGCCTCCGCGTACGGGCGACAGCCATGGAAACCGCACTGCTCGCATTGGGTCTGCGGGAGCAGCGCGTCGATCGTCTCGGCGAGCGTTGGCGTCATGGCTGGCGCGTAGTCGAGCGGTGGATCAGCGGACGGTGGCGCCCGGTGCCGCGCCCTGGTCGGCATCGAGCAGGAACAGGTCGGCGCCGCCGTCGCCCGCGGAGAGGATCATGCCTTCGGACAGGCCGAAGCGCATCTTGCGCGGCGCGAGGTTGGCTATGAAGACCACGTTGCGACCCACCAGCTTTTCTGGCTCGCCGTAAGCGGCGCGAATGCCGGAGAAGATCTGACGCTTGCCGAGGGGACCGCCGTCGAGTTCGAACCGCAGCAGCTTGTCGGAGCCCTCGACGAACTCGCAGGCGAGTACCTTGCCGATGCGCAGGTCGAGCTTGGCGAAGTCGTCGATCGAAATGGTGGCGGCCGTGTCGGCGGCGGGGGTGGTATCGGTCATGGGCTGGGAAGCTTCTTTGGATTTGAACGGTTTCTTGGTGGCCGGTGCATTGGCCTTCGCCTGCTCGGCGGGGGTCAACGACTCTTTCGACCCCTCGACCATCGCTTCGATCCTCTTCGGATCGAGACGGCCGAACAGCGGCGAGAATGCGTTGACCGTGTGTCCGTGCAGTTCGCGTCGGGCGTCGGCGAAGTCCGCGATCGGTGCGCCGAGGAAGGTTTCGGCGGCGGCGACCGTGGTCGGCAGGATGGGCTTGAGCATGCCCGACAGCAGGCGGAACGCGTTGATCGCGAACGAGCAGACCTGCTGCAACTCCTCGCGGCGTGATTCGTCCTTGGCGATCACCCATGGCGCCTTGGCCGCGATGTAGCCGTTCACGGCATCGGACATGGCAACGAACCGGCGGGAGACTTCCGCGAATTCGTCCGCTTCGTAGACGGCTTCGATGCCGTCGTACTGGGCAAGCAGGTCGCGCCAGATCGCGGCGGCCTCGTCGTCGAATCGATCGGCCAGCTTGCCCGCGAAGTGGGTGTGCAGGAATCCGGCGGTGCGACTGGCGATGTTCGCCCACTTGCCGACGAGGTGCGAGTTGACCCGTTCTTCGAAGGACTTGAGGTCGAGGTCGACATCGACCGGCGTGGCGCTGAGCATGGTCGCGAAGTAATAGCGCAGCGCTTCCGGATCCAGGCCCGATGCGAGATATGTGCGCGCCTGGATGAAGGTGCCACGCGACTTCGACATCTTCGCGCCGTTGACGGTCAGGTAACCGTTGACGTGCAGCGCCGTCGGCACGCGCATCCGCGCGCCATGCAACATCGCCGGCCAGAACAGCCCGTGGAAGTTGATGATGTCCTTGCCGATGAAGTGGTGCATCTCGGCCGTGCTGTCGGGGCCGAGGAAATCGTCGAAGCGCAGGTCCGTGCGATCGCACAGCGCCTTGAACGAGGCGAGATAGCCTACCGGCGCGTCGAGCCACACGTAGAAGAACTTGCCCGGCGCGTCGGGAATGGGAAAGCCGAAATAGGGCGCGTCGCGTGAGATGTCCCAGTCGCGCAGGCCGCCGTCGAGCCACTCGGCGAGTTTTGCCGACACGCTGCTGTGCGCCACGGCCTTGCCACCGGTGAGCTTGCCGGCGAACCAGTCACGCAGCAGTTGCTCGAACTTGCCCAGTTCGAAGAAGTAGTGCTCGGAGTCGCGCAGGATCGGCGTGGCGCCGGACATCACCGAATACGGGTTGATCAGGTCGGTGGGCGCATAGGTGGCGCCGCAGTTCTCGCAGTTGTCGCCGTACTGGTCGGGCGTGCCGCAATTCGGGCAGGTGCCCTTGATGTAGCGGTCCGGCAGGAACATGTCGCGCTCGGGATCGTACAGCTGCTGGATGTCGCGACGGGCGATGTAGCCGGCGTCGCGCAGGCGAGTGTAGATCGCGGTCGCGAGTTCGCGATTCTCGGGCGAGTGCGTGGTGTGGTACTGGTCGTAGCTGAAGTGGAAGTCGGTGAAGTCCGCTTCGTGACCGGCACGTATGTCCGCGATGTAGGCGTCGGGCGTCTTACCGACCTTCTCGGCGGCGAGCATGATCGGCGTGCCGTGGGCGTCTTCACCGGCGACATACCAGACCTCGTTGCCCTGCATTCGTTGCGCCCGCGCCCAGATGTCGGCCTGGATATAGCCGAGCATGTGGCCCAGGTGCAGCGGGCCATTGGCGTAGGGGAGGGCGTTCGTTACGAGGATGCGGCGGGCCATGATTCGCGCGGTCGGCTGATGGACCGGGGATTATGGCATGTGGGGCCAATGGGAGCCGCTTCGGCGGCGAAAAAGGAAATCCGGGAGCCGCTTCCGCGGGGAAGAAGGAAATGTGGGAGCCGCTTCAGCGGCGAAAAGCCAACAAAGCGGCTTAGCTACAAGTCCCATCGCCGATGAATCGGCTCCCACAGTTGCCGCACGTCCCATCGCCGATGAATCGGCTCCCACAGTTGCCGCACATCGCATCGCCGATGAATCGGCTCCCACAACCAGGCGCCTTACTCGGCGCGCACCCATTCCTGGCTGCGACCGATCAGCGAGAAGCCGATGTAGCCGTGGACGTCGAGCTTCCGTCCGCCGTCGATGAGCTTGAGCGTGACCTTGTAGATCTTGCCGTTGCCCGGATCGAGGATCTGGCCGCCGGACCACTCGTCGTCGTCCTTCTTCAGCCCCCACATGATGGTCATGCCTTCGATGGGCTTGTTCTTGCGCTCGCCGTCGCATTTCTTGCAAACCGGGTGCGGCTCGTTGGGGTCGTCGGGCTTGAGCACCTGGAGCACCTTGCCCTGAAGCAAGCCACCCACTTCGGCTATCTCCACGATGGACTTCACCTCCTGGCTCTTGTCGTCGATGGTCTTCCACTTGCCGATCGGTGTGTCGTTGGCGGCCAGGGCGGGGAGGGCGCTCGCGGCGAAGGCGAGGGCGAAGGTGGCGCGGAAAAGAGGCTTCATGTCGTGCGTGGCTCCCCATACGGTCAGGTATGGCCGGAGCCTGACGAGGACGATCGCGGTCGTCAAGCTGCATCGCGCCAGAACACGGTCCGGGTGGGTGCCACCGACGGGGCCGGGCAGGCACTGGCATAATGGGCGATCTTCGATTTCGCCCAAGTCTCCCCATGACCCAGCCCTCCGAAACCCTCGTACGCGGTCTGCTCGATCGTGTCATCGACCCTCATTCCGGGCAGGCGCTCGGCGCTTCGGTTCGCGCCGTGGGCGTGGACGGCAGCCGTGTGTCGGTCGACATCCAGCTCGGCTACCCCGCCGTGGGCTACGTGGAGCGGGCCGCCGCCGAGGCGAAGGCCGCCCTCGAGGCCGATCCGGCCATCGCGTCGGCAGCGGTCTCGGTCAGCTGGCGCGTCCACGCGCACAAGGTGCAGGGGCAGCTCGCCCCGCTGCCGGGCGTGAAGAACATCATCGCCGTGGCCTCGGGCAAGGGTGGCGTAGGCAAGTCGACGGTGTCGGTGAACCTCGCCCTGGCCCTGGTCGCCGAAGGCGCGACGGTGGGCATCCTCGATGCCGATATCTATGGCCCCAGCCAGCCGCGCATGCTCGGCCTCACCGGGAAGCCCAGCTCGCCGGATGGCAAGAGTATCGTGCCGATGCGTGCCCACGGGCTCCAGGCGATGTCCATCGGCGTGCTGATCGAGGAGGACACGCCGATGATCTGGCGCGGCCCGATGGTCACCCAGGCGCTGATGCAACTGCTGACGGACACCCGTTGGGAAGAACTCGATTACCTCGTCATCGACCTGCCCCCGGGCACCGGCGACATCCAGCTCACCCTGTCGCAGAAGGTGCCGGTCTCCGGCGCCGTCATCGTCACAACGCCGCAGGACATCGCGCTGCTCGATGCGCGCAAGGCGCTGGGCATGTTCCGCAAGGTGGAGGTGCCGGTGCTTGGCGTGGTCGAGAACATGGCCACGCACATCTGCTCCAACTGCGGGCACGAGGAACACATCTTCGGTCAGGGCGGCGGCGCGCGGATGGCGCAGGAGGCTGGCATCGCCTACCTGGGCGATCTGCCGCTGGACATCCGCATCCGCCAACAGTCGGACGACGGCAAGCCCACCGTGGCGGCCATCCCGGATTCCGACCTGGCTGCCCGCTACCGGTCCATCGCGCGCTCGACCGCGGCCCGGCTGTCGCTGCAGGCCCGCAACAAGACCATTTCGTTCCCCAAGATCGTCATCCAGAACACGTAAGTAGCGCGTTCGACGGCGTTCCTATACCTTTCCGGCTCCAGCGAGGGAGATCAGTTAGTGAGCATCAAGTCCGACAAGTGGATCCGCCGCATGGCCGCGGAGCGCGGCATGATCGAGCCGTTCGCCCCTGGCCAGGTCAAGGAGCGCGACGGCCACCGCCTGGTGTCCTACGGCACCTCGAGCTACGGCTACGACGTCCGCTGCGCCGACGAGTTCAAGGTGTTCACGAACATCAACTCGACCATTGTCGACCCGAAGGCGTTCGATGAACGCAGCTTCGTCGACGTGAAGTCGGATGTCTGCATCATCCCGCCGAACTCCTTCGCGCTGGCCCGCACCGTTGAGTACTTCCGTATTCCGCGCCAGGTGTTGACGATCTGCCTGGGCAAGAGCACCTATGCCCGCTGCGGCATCATCGTCAACGTGACGCCGTTGGAGCCGGAGTGGGAGGGCCACGTGACCCTGGAGTTCTCGAACACCACGCCGCTGCCCGCCAAGATCTACGCCAACGAAGGCGTCGCCCAGATGCTTTTCCTCGAATCCGACGAGGAATGCGAAGTTTCTTACGCCGATCGTGGTGGCAAGTACCAGGGCCAGCGGGGCGTCACGCTTCCGAGCACCTGAACGGCTCTTCACGTCGCAGACGCGCCCGACACGGGCGCGGGTTAAACTCGCCCCCTTCCACGTCTTACTGAATGCACGGAGACACGCATGATCCGAGTTCCCACCCTGATGGCCCGCGCCGCCGCGGCGATCCTTCTCGCCAGCATGCTCGTGCTTGCCGGCTGCCATCGTGGCGTCTCGAAGAACGACCACGTCGCCACGACGCAGGGTCAGTTCGACTACACCATCAAGGCGTATAAGAGCGGCCAGTTCGTCGTCGACGGCGCCGTGCTCTCGGCCGCCGACACCGGTAGCCACTTCGCCTACCTGAAGGACCAGGGCAAGCTGCCCAAGACCGTGCTCGTCCTGCCCAGCGACGACTCGAAGATCCGTGACAACCACCTCGGCTTCATGGCCCGCATGGCGCTGGATTACGGCTTTGCCGTGTACTACGACAAGAAGGGCGAGCTGGTTCGCCTCAATGCCGTGGAATCCGACGCCCGCCAGCTGGAAGACACGCCGAACAAGGGCGCCCTCCCGGACCGCATGGCCGGCAAGGAAGCGTCCAGCAGCCCGTATGACACCCAGAACGGCGGTGGCAACGCAGGCCAGCGCTAATCCTCACGGGTTCTCGTTCGAGGTAAACCGAGCCCTGCCAGCGACCGCGTTCCGCGGCTCGCGGCAGGGCTCGTTCTTTTCAGGGCGCTGGCGTGGGAGCCGCCCTGGTGTGGCAGCCGCTTCGGCAGTGTGGGAGTCGCTTCGGCAGTGTGCGAGCCGCTTCAGCAATGTGCGAGCCGCTTCAGCAATGTGAGCCGCTTCAGCAATGTGGGAGCCGCTTCAGCGGCGACAGCCCGGCCCCCGCAAGCCCCACCGCCGGCAGAGCCAGCTCCCACCGTTGCACTGGCATCAAATGGCCAGCTGACGCCTTATCGCCACGACAAGCTGCTCCGCCTCGCTCTCGGCGTAAGCCTCAGCCTTGCCGAAGCCCCACACGGGCCCCGGCCACGCGGCGTCGCCCTCACGCCGAGCCACCACATGCACATGCAGCTGGCGCACGATGTTGCCCAAGGCGCCGATGTTGAGCTTGTCGCACGGCGCGACGGCCCGGAGTGCCCCTCCGACGGCGTCGACTTCCCGCCACAGCCGTGCCCGCTCGTCTTCCGCGAGGTCGGCCACCTCGACCTTGCCCGGCTGGCGCGGCACCAGGACCAGCCAGGGGTACCGGCAGTCCCGCATCAGCAGCACGCGGCACAACGCCAGGTCGCCGACGACGAGGGTGTCGCCGGCAAGCCGTGTATCGAGTTCGAAGCCAGCGCTCATGCGAGCTCGCGGGCAAAGAACGAGAGGGTGCGTTCCCACGCCAGTCTGGCACTGGGTTCGTCGTAGCTGGGGCGCACATCGCAGTTGAAACCGTGGTCGGCCGGATAGACCCAGGTGTCCATCTCCGGCTTCAGCTCGCGGTGTTTTTCCACCATCTCCGGCGGAATGGAATGATCGCGCTCGCCAAAGTGGAAGATGACGTTGGCCTTCGCCGGCTCGGTCAGGAAGGGCACGTTGCGCGACCCGTAGTAGCTGGAGGAAGGCAGGCCCAGGCGCAGTGCGGCCAGCGCAGCCACGGTGCCGCCCCAGCAGTAACCGACCGTGCCCACCTTGACCTTGTACTGGTCGGCGATCAGGGCGGCCGCGATACCGACATCCTGCTGGGGGCGCAGCAGGCCCAGTTCGCCGATGTACTTCACGCCTTTCTGCATGCCATCCTGGTCGTAGCCAAGCTCCACGCCCTTCTGTACCGGATCGAACAGGGCGGGGGCGATGGCGACATAGCCTTCGGCAGCGAAGCGGTCGGCCACGCTGCGAATATGAGCGTTGACCCCGAAAATCTCCTGGATCACGACGATACCGCCCTTGGCCGCGCCCTCTGGCTCGGCCAGGTAGGCGTCCATGCTCTCGTGGGGGCGGGAGGTGTCGAGGATTAGCGTGCGGCCCATGGCTGGGTCTCCGTGGCTGTGAGAAGGGCTCCCAAGCGTAACCGGCAAAGAGTGTCCATGGCGTGGCGGCCAGAGGGCTATAACGCCCGGTTTCCCATCCCCGGTACCCACGGCAATGTCCCATGCCGCTCCCAAAGTCGCTTTCGTCAACCTCGGCTGACAACTAGCTAGCGAATGGCTGGCCGCCGGGGCGGAGCTTGAGCAAGCATCCTTTCGCTATCATCCGGGAGAGCTTCTGGGCTTAACCTGGGCCGCGCAGAAGCTAGCTGCTCAATCCGGGTGAGTCATTCGATCAGAACGCGCACGCCCGCTTCCGGCCCAACGTGGAAGCTGGGGTGTCGCTCTGTGGGCTGTCTGGCGACGCACTGGCAACGGGGTAATAGTCATGACCGACAAACGTATTCCCTGCGACGTAGTGGACTACCTCGGTAGCGTGGAGGCGATTGCCGAGTCCCTGTCCCAAATGGAGGTTCCGGTTCGATCCTCTGCGGCACGATGCGCGGCGGTAGCTCCGAGTCGCAGACGTCAGGGGAAACAGGTGCGATACCGATGAACAACGATGGCGCTCAAGGCTTCTCTGCTGAAAGCTCTCCGGTGGGATGGTACGTAGGCTCGTACCTCCTGCGCTTCGTTCAACTCAATGACTCGGGAAACGACGATCCGGACGCCAGCTTCCTCGCCTGGGAAAACACAGTGATTGTCCGGGCCAGCGATTTAGATGAAGCCTTTCGGAAAGTGGAGGCCGTTGGACGCCAGCAGACTGTGCCGTATGAAGGCGGTCCAGATGTTGTCCCGGTCCAATGGCTGTTTGAGGGAATCACAGACCTGCTGCCCATCTACGAGCCCCTGGAAGACGGGGCTGAGATCATGTGGGCGGAGCATGAATCGGTTGAACTGAGCAAGCTCAGAAGTCGATCCGTGTCCCTGGAGGAAATTCGGGATCGATTCCGGCGCAACCGCGCCGCGTCGGCGCCCGCGACGTAAGAGCCTTGAGGGCCTGTCTACCTGATGGTCGCTGCGCGGGGGGGCGGTACCGCTGACGCGCCCGGGGGACGGCAGGAAGGGGAGTGGAGGGCCGACCGGCCGTGTGGCCGCCAACCCGCTATAATAACCGGCTTCCTATACCCCGGTACCCACGGCAATGTCCCAGGCCGCTCCTAAAGTCGGTTTCGTCAGCCTCGGCTGTCCGAAAGCGCTCGTCGACTCCGAACGCATTCTCACGCAGCTCAAGGTCGAGGGCTACGAGATCGTCCCGAGCTACGGCGAAGCCGATGCCGTGGTCGTGAACACCTGCGGCTTCATCGATTCGGCCGTGCAGGAATCCCTCGATGCGATCGGCGAAGCGCTGCACGAGAACGGCAAGGTGATCGTCACCGGTTGTCTCGGCAAGCGCTCGGAGCTGATCCGCGAAAGCTACCCGGACGTGCTCTCGATCAGCGGTCCACAGGACTACGCCAGCGTGATGAGTGCGGTGCACACCGCCATCCCGCCGACGCGCAACAAGTTCCTCGACCTGGTGCCCGACATCGGCGTGAAGCTCACGCCCAAGCACTACGCGTACCTGAAGATTTCCGAAGGCTGCAATCACCGCTGCAGCTTCTGCATCATCCCGTCGATGCGCGGCGACCTCGTCAGCCGTCCCGTCGACCAGGTGCTGATGGAAGCCGAAAAGCTGGCCAAGGGCGGCGTCAAGGAACTGCTGGTGATCTCACAGGACACCAGTGCCTACGGTGTGGACGTTCGCTACGCCGAGCGCGAGTGGCGCGGCAAGTCTTATCGCACGCGCATGACGGAGCTGTGCGAGGGCCTTTCGGAACTCGGCATCTGGACGCGCCTGCATTACGTTTACCCGTATCCGCATGTCGACGAGATCATGCCGTTGATGGCCGACGGCAAGATCCTTCCGTACCTCGATATCCCGTTCCAGCATGCCAGCCCGCGCATCCTCAAGCTGATGAAGCGCCCGGGCAACGTCGACAAGACGCTGGAGCGCATCCAGAACTGGCGTCGCCAGGTGCCGGACCTCACCATCCGCAGCACCTTCATCGTCGGCTTCCCCGGCGAGACGGACGCTGAATTCCAGGAGTTGCTCGGTTTCCTTCGCGAGGCCGAACTCGACCGCGTTGGCGCGTTCGCCTACTCGCCGGTGGACGGCGCGAAGGCCAACGAACTTCCCGGCCAGATCGACGAGGAACTCAAGGAAGATCGCCTCGAGCAATTCATGGCGGTGCAGGCGGAAATTTCCGCGGCCAAGCTGCAGCGCAAGGTCGGCAGAACGATCAAGGTGCTGGTCGACGAGATCGACGCCGATGGCGCATGGGGTCGCTCCAGCGCCGACGCGCCGGAGATCGACGGTGCCGTGCGCATCGACGATGGCCAAATGCTCAAGCCGGGTCAGTTCGTCGACGTACTCGTCGAAGAAGCCGACGCACACGACCTCTACGGTCGTCTGGCTTAAGTTCCATGCGGTACGTGGCGCCCACGCGTGAGACGCTCGAACGGAGCGTGCTCGCGTCGCCGCCACTGTCCCATTGGAGCGACTTCGCCGCGTTGATCGACGGGCCCGTGTGGCCCGCGGTCGACGCGCTGAACGCCTTGCTTCCCGGCGATTCGGATGTTCGTTTCGTCACGCAGGATCCGTCGCTGCTCAGCGACGGCCTGCACTACGAAGAGCGCATCGCTCGCCACGGCGCCATCGCCACGCGCCCGGAGAATTGGCACGACCTGTTCAACGCCTTCGTCTGGCTGCGGCATGGCGCGCTCAAGCGTGCGCTGAATGCGCGACAGATGACCGAAATCGCCCTGATGGGGCCACGACAGCGTTCGCGGGCCCAGTGCGCGTTAACCCACTTCGATGAGGCGGGCATGGTCGTATCGCTGCAGGACAGCGCCATGCTCGACGCATGGGATGCACACGACTGGCACACCTTGTTCTGGACCCATCGCGACGCATGGCGGGATGGCCGGGCGCGAGTCGACGTTTTCGGGCATGCGCTGCTGGAACACGCGCTCACGCCAGGCAAGCTGCTGGTCGGCAAAGCCCTGGTGGTGATGGGCGAGGGCGACGCTAACGCGGTGTGTTCGCGTGCGATAGCCGCCGGCGCCGTCCTCAACGATCCGCAGGAGCTGCGTCCGCTACCCGTATCGGGCGTGCCGGGCTGGCACGCCGGAACGATGGAGGCATCGTTCTACGCGACGGCGCCCTGTTTTCAGCCGCTACGGGCAGGTCGGACGTATCCCGCGCCGTTGGTGGGGCGGATCGGCGCCTAGATCAGGCCGTGGTCGCGGACGAAGTCGCCAAGCACGGTGTCGTGGTCGACGCCGAGTTTACGCATGGCGTCGCGCTTCTGCCGGCTGATGGTTTTCACCGACTTGCCTTCCTGATCCGCGATGCGCTGTAGCGACATGCCGTTGACGAACATACGGATGACTTCCGCCTCGCGTGCCGACAGAGGGGTGCCCGGCATGGCGACCGAGGTTTCATCGGCCTCGTTGAGAATGTCGAGCAGGGTCTCGCTGAGGTAGGTTTCGCCGTCGTGCACCGCGCGGGCGGCGGTCGCCAGCTCGTCCATCGGCGCGCGTTTATCGACGATGCCGCGAGCGCCGCGGTTGAGCATGGACTGCAATGCGGCGGGGCGATTGATCATGGTCAGGACGACCAGCGCGACGTGCGGATAATCCTTGGTGATCTTCTCGAGGAGGGGGAAACCGTCGTCCTGCCGATCGCTCGGCATGAGAAAATCCGTAATGACGACGTTGCACTCGTGCTCGGCGAGCACGCTCAAAAGTTCGTCCGCCGCCTTGGCCGTCGCGACCACGTCGATGTGCGCATTCTCCAGCGCAAGCCTTCCCCCGACCAGAACGAGAGGGTGATCGTCTGCCAGAATGACCTTGAGTGGCATGCCTTGTGTTCTCCTGTTGGCGTGTGAACGCGCCGTATAGAACCGATTATGCCCCGAAGGTTCCCCTGACGAAGCCTGTGACGTGATTCGACGATTCCTCCTGTTAATGATGGTTGTGCTGGCGACGCCGGTCTCGGCCACGCCTGATACGCCACTGTCGCGCGATGACAGGGAATGGCTGCGCCACCATCCCGTGCTCACCGTGGGCGCCTATCGAGAGGGCTACCCGCCGTTCGAAGAGCTTCGCGACGGCGAGCTGGAAGGGCTGGGGCCCGACTACCTGCGCGAGATCGCCGGGGAACTCGGGGTCACCCTGCAGACCCGGGTGTTCGCGACGTGGCCGGAGCTGCTGAAGGCGCTCGCTCGTGGCGAGATCGACGTGGCGACATCGGTCACCCCGCTCGAGCAGGGCATGCCCGGCATCCGCGTGGGCGCCACCTATTTCGAATCGCTGCCGGCCCTGGTCGAACGGGTCGACGTGCCTATCATCCATCGACCTGGGGAGTTGAGTGGCAAGCGCCTTGCCGTGCATACCGGCTATTTCGATATCGGTGCGCTCCGTCGCGAGCTGCCCGATACGACCCTGGTCGAGACGGCCTCGACGGCGGAGGCGCTCAACCTCGTGCGCTCGGGCGACGTCGTGGCCTATATCGATAATCCCTATTCGGCGCGCGAGTTCGTCGCCCGGCTGGGGCTGGAGCGGGAACTGCGCGTCGGCGGCCCGCTGGCCTTGCCGATCAGTGCGCTCGCCTTCGCCGTGCCGGCCGATCGTGCGCCGCTGGGGGACGCCATGGACCATGCCCTGGGTGAACTCACGGCGGCCGATCATGGTCGACTCCGGGCGCGCTGGGTGGGTCGCGATATCGCGCCGCGGCCGCGCCAGGCCGGTATCCCGCTCAGTGAGCGCGAGAAGGCCTGGCTGGGTACGCTGCCACCGCTACGCCTCGGCGTGGATCCGAGCTACGCACCCTTCAGCCTGATCACCGGACAAGGCGAGGCGGAAGGCCTGTCGCTGGATTACGTGCGTGAGATCGCCGCGGAACTCGGCATCCGGATCACCCAGGTACCCAGCGAAAACTGGGTAGGTACGGTGGATCGGGTGAAAAAAGGCGAGGTGGACCTCGTCGCCGCGATCAATCCGCAGAGCGCGACATTTCCCTATCTCGAAGCGAGCGTGCCGTATCTCGACTTCCCGATCATGATCGTGACCCGCGAAGGTGCGCCGACGATCGCCGGCCGCGACGACCTGGCCGGCAAGCGCGTGATCGCCAACATGACTCGCGAGCCGATCCGCCGCTTGCTGGCGCGCATTCCCAATGTGCAAGCGGTTCCCGTGGACACCGAAGCGGAAGGTCTGCGCCGGCTTGCAGCTGGCGAGGGCGATGCCTTCGTCGGCAACCTGGCCTCGATCGACTATCTGATCCGTGAGAATTTCCTTGGTCAGCTGAAAGTCGCCGCGCCGACGGGTGACTCCGAGGCGATCGCGATCGGCGTGCGTCGCGAACTGGCGCCGCTGTTGCCCCTGGTCAATCGCGTGCTGGTGAATCTGTCCACGCATCGCCAGCAGGAAATCCGCAATACGTGGTTCGCCTCGCACTATGTGGTCGGGCCGACCTGGCGCGAAGTGGCAGGCCGCGTGCTCCCTTTCGTCGCGGTCCTGCTTTTCTCGCTCATCGCGATCAGTTACGCCTACCTCAACCTGCGTCGCGAAACGCGACGCCGCGAGCGCACGGAGCGCCGGCTGGCCGAAGTCACCGCCCATGTCCCGGCGGTGGTCTATGAAGCTGTCCGCGGTACGGATGGCAGCTACGTCATGACGTACGTCGGTGGCGATCCGCAGCGCGTGCTCGGTATGGAGGCGGAGGAGCTGCTCGGCGGCGGGGAGGCGATGCTGGCGCCCTTGCCGGCGGAGGACCGCGAAGCCCTGCGCGCCGCCTTCGAGCGCTCGGCACGCGAACTCACGTCCTTGCACGTGACTGTCCGCGCGCAGATCGGGGGCCGCGTGCGCTACCTGAGTTCGGACGCCGTGCCGCTGGCTGCCGCCGACGGCACGGTTCGCTGGAACGGTTACTGGGTGGACGTGACGGCACAGGAGCAGGCGGCCCGCGGGCTGGCCCACGCACGCGACGAGGCGGAAGCCGCGACGCGCGCGAAGAGCGATTTCCTTGCCACGATCAGTCACGAAATCCGCACGCCGATGAACGGCGTGATCGGCCTGCTCGACGTGCTCGAACGCACGCGGCTGGATGGCGAGCAGCGCCAGATGGTCTCGACTATCGAGCACTCCGCTGAGGCCTTGCTGCACATTCTCGACGACGTTCTCGACTTTTCGAAGATCGAGGCCGGGCACCTCACGTTCGATCCGCGGCCCGCCGACCCACGCAGCATCGTCGATGGCGCCGTTGCCATCCTCGCCACGCAGGCGGAGGCGAAGGGGCTCTGGTTACAGACGCGGTTCGACGAGGCGCTTGCTACGGGGATTCTCGTCGACGACGGCAGGCTGCGACAGGTCCTGCTCAACCTCATCGGCAACGCGATCAAGTTCACGGTATCCGGTGGCATCGATGTCGAGGTCCGGGTCGACGAAAACCTCGCTGCGCGTCAACGGCTGCGCTTCATCGTCGCCGACACCGGCATCGGTATCCACGCCGCCAAGCTGCGTCATGTGTTCGCCCCTTTCAGCCAGGCGGAGTCGTCGACAACGCGACGCTTCGGTGGCACCGGTCTCGGCCTGAGCATCTCGCGGCGGCTCATCGAGCGCATGGGCGGTCATATCGCCATCGAGAGCGAGCCAGGGCGGGGCACCACGGTCACCGTGACGCTCGACCTGCCTGTCGCCGAGCTGCCACCAGCGCCTGTCGATATGCGTACCGACATCGTGCTTCCGGCAAAGCCGGCGCGGCCGGAGGCGCGCATCCTCCTGGCGGAAGACCATCCCGTGAACCAGGCGCTGGTCCGCGTGCAGCTAGGTCTGCGCGGCTACACATGCGACATCGTCGAAGATGGTGTCGCGGCGTTGGAGGCAATGGACGCCCAGCGCTACGATCTGCTTCTGGTCGATTGCCATATGCCGCGCATGGACGGTTACGCGGTGGCGCGCGAAGTGCGTCGCCGCGAGGCCGGAACCGGGCGACGCCTGGCGATCGTCGCGATGACCGCGGACGCGCGTACGGATCAGCGCGAACTCTGCCTCGCCGCCGGCATGGACGACCTGTTGCGCAAGCCGATCCGCCTCGAGGCCTTCCACGCCGTGGTCGCGCGCTGGCTCGAGCAGGATGCGGTCGCGGAGCCGGCTATCGACATGCCACGCCTGCGCCGTGCGTTCGGCTCGGACGAGAACATCGCCAGCGTGATTCGTGCGGGCGTGGACGCGACGCGGGAGGCGCTGGGGAGACTGGCGCCTGTCGTCGCGCACGGCGATCGCGACGAAGTGGCGGGGTGGATACACCACGTGCTGGGTGGGGTGAACGTTTTCGGCGCGTCGGCGGTTGCCGAGGATGGCGAGCGGATGGAGTTGGGCCTGCGCGAGGGGGGCGATGTCGACCGCGCGGCCGTCGAGGCGTTCGCGTGCGATGTGGCGCGCTTTGCCGACGGTCTGGACGCGATCGCCAGTCGGCTGGGCGTCGCTTCGTAACCATCGCCGCCAGTCAGAGGTACGCGACGGCGATCACGGCAAAGCGCGTGCGGCCGCCGGGCAGGTCGGCATCGAACTCGTCGTCGACGCGCTTCTTCAGCACCGCGCGGGCCATGGGTGAATCGATACTGATCCAGCCCTTGCGGGCGTCCGTCTCGTCGGGACCGACGATGCGGTAGCGCATCGTCTCGCCGGTCTCGACGTTCTCGATATCCATCGTCGCGCCAAAGAAGACGGCATCACGCTGTGAAGCCACCGCTTCGACCACCTGCAGCACCGGGATACGCTTGCTCAGGTAGCGCGCACGACGGTCGATCTCGCCGAGCTGCTTCTTGCGGTAGGTGTACTCGGCATTCTCCGAACGATCGCCTTCCGCGGCGGCAGCGGCCAGTGCCTTGACCACCTCGGGTCGCACCGTGTGCCAGAGGTGGTCGAGTTCACTCTTCAGCCGTTCGAAACCGTCGCGCGTGATGATCGCGGTCGACGAGGGGGCGGGCGGACGCCAGCGACTCATGTCGACACCTTGCGTACCGTGCCTAGCGTATCGAGCAAGGCCTCGATGTCCACGCGCAGCGGGTGCTCGGGATACGCGGCAAGCAGTCGACGTCCGAGGGCGGCGGCTTCGGCCGCTTCGCGCTGGCGCTCGTGCATGCGCAAGGCGAGCAGCCCGTAGTGCGGCGCGCCCATGTCGCCGGGCCACTGGCGCAGGTAGCCGAGCGCGAGATGGAGGGCGAGGCGCGTCATCCCGCCGTGAGCGGCCGTATCGGCGAGTGCGCCGCAGGTGATCGTCGCATCGGGAAGAAAGGCGGGGTCCACGTCGATGCAGTCCTGGACGACGCCGAGCGCGCGACGCTCTTCGTGCGACTGCACGAGGGCCGCGATCCAGATCTGGCCATGCACCAGGAGTTCGGGCAGGCGTCCCTGGACGCGGAGCAACTCGCGATAGCGCGTGTGCAGGGCGACCGGCGCGATGCCTTCGCGAAGTCGCTCGGTGAGGATATCGGTGGCACCGGGAATGTCGTCGCGCGCGATGAGGTTCACATGCCCCAGCAGCGCCATGTCGTCGTCTGGATCGATTGCCTCGGCGATGACCTCGGACTCGGGCCGATAGCCGAGGCTTTCGTGCCGGTGGTGGATGAGCGCGCCCATCAGGTGGAAGTTGTAGATGGTCAGGTAGTTGGCGACGAGGTAGAACGCGGCCGTGCCGAAGAACGTCGGGCCATGGTCCTTCATCGCGTACTGAGCGCCGGCCTGGAGCAGGCTGGACATCATGACGATGACGAACAGCAGCACGTAGTCGCCACCGAGCCGACCGACCACGGCGATCCAGGTGAGCGGATTGAGCGCCGCGCCCACGCCGTCGAATGTCAGCGACATGGTGATGATCGGCAGCACGAATGCGAACACGAGCGATACCAGCAGCCCCGGTATACCCAGGAAGAGCGGGGCGAGCACGGCGATCGCATTGCCCGTGAGCTGGATCAGGATCAGCGCGACGCTCGTCCGGTCGTCCGTATTGACTGCCAGCTCCGGCGGATCGGCGAAGCCATCGGCGGTGTGGCGCAGGCATTCGATCGCATACGTATAAAGCGCGATCCAGCCGATGAATACGACGAGCAGGCGCAGCCCGGTGATCGGAAAGAACGACAGCAGGTCGAACGCCGCCACGGCGAGAATCGTGAGCGGCGCAGCGCCGCGGAGGGGGTAACGCACGCCGATGAGGATGCGTTGGGCGAACGGTGTGTCGGCGTCGGCGAGTGCATGTCGTGGCATGGTCAGCGCTTTCCGCCGAAGATGCTGCCGAGGATGCCGCGCACGATCTGCTGGCCCGCGCGCGAGCCTGCCGTGCGGACCATGGACTTGGCCACGGTTTCGATCATGCCCTGGCGGCGCTTCGTGCCGAAGACGGCATCGCGAATCGCGCCGCTCCAGCCGGCGTCGGCCTCCGCGTCGTTCGCATGGCCTCCCTTCGGTGACGTCGCATCGGGAGCACGGGTCTGCGCGGCACGCGCAGCCAGCATTTCCTCTGCCGATGCCCGATTCACCGTGCTGTCGTACTTCGCACCGACCGGCGAGCGCGAGCGCACGGCGGTGCGCTCCTCCATGGTGATCGCGCCGATACGGCACACCGGCGTGGCGACGAGCACTTTCTGCACCGGCGAGGGCACACCGCCTTCGCCCAGTGTCGAGGCCAGGGCTTCACCGGTACCGAGGGTGCCGATGGTCTCGACCACGTCGAGCTTCGGGTTGCGCGCGAAGGTTTCCGCCGCGGCCTTCACCGCTTTCTGGTCGCGCGGCGTGAACGCGCGCAGCGCGTGCTGTACACGATTGCCCAGCTGGCCGAGGATCTCGCCCGGCACGTCGTCCGGATTCTGCGAGCAGAAGTACACGCCCGCGCCTTTGGAACGGATCAGTCGCACCACCTGTTCCACGCGCTGGCGAAGCGCCGCCGGCGCGTCGTCGAAAAGCAGGTGCGCTTCGTCGAAGAAGAAGACCATCTTCGGCACGTCCAGGTCGCCCACCTCGGGCAATTGCTCGAACAGCTCCGAAAGCAGCCAGAGCAGGAAGGTGGAGTACAGGCGCGGTTTCATGATCAGCGTTTCGGCAGCCAGCACGCTGATGACGCCGCGGCCGCTCATGTCCTGGCGCATCAGGTCGGCGAGCTCGAGCGCCGGCTCGCCGAAGAACGAATCCGCGCCGTCCTGCTCCAGCCGGAGCAGGGAACGCTGGATGGCGGCGACGCTCTGCGCACTGATCAGGCCGTAGCGCGAGGAGATGTCCTTGGCGCGATCGGCGGCGAAGCCCAGCATGGAGCGGAGATCGGCGAGATCGAGCAGGAGCAGCCCTTCGTCATCGGCGACGCGGAAGATCACCTCGAGCACGCCTTCCTGGGTGTCGTTGAGTTCGAGGATGCGCGAGAGCAGGGTCGGGCCCATTTCCGACACCGTGGCGCGAACCGGATGGCCCAGCTTGCCGTAGATATCCCAGAACACGACCGGATTGGCCTGGGGCTTCCAGTCTGCCAGGCCGAGTTTTTCCAGACGGGCCTTGAGCTTGTCGGACGGCGCACCCGCCGCCTGGGAAAGGCCGGCGAGATCGCCCTTGGCGTCGGCCAGGAAGCAGGGCACGCCGAGCCGGGAGAAGCCTTCCGCCAGCAGCATCAGGGACACGGACTTACCCGTGCCGGTGGCGCCGGCGATCATCCCGTGCCGGTTGCCGTAGCGGGAGTCCAGTTCGACGGTGGTCTCGTCATTGCGGCCGATCAGGATGTTGGGCATGGCTTCGTCCTTAAGGATGTCCTGAACAAGTTTACGCAACAGCATGCCGTTACGGAGAATTTCGCGTCAGGGCGCTTGAGTCGCGACGGCGCCAGGGGTAACGTGGCGGCCATTGTCTTACCCCGAGTCCCGCATGCCTGTTCGCGTCCCGCGCCCCCTTCTCTTCCTGCCGCTGGCGATCCTCGCTGGCTGTGCTTCCGGTGGCGGCGCCCCGCGCCCGGGCAAGGCGGCAACGCCCGAGGTCAATGCGTTGTACGACCGGATGAACCAGGCAAGCAAGGGTTACGAGTCCTCGATCGACCAGGCGCGACGCGGCGACACCCCGCAGGCGGCGCAAACGCGCAAGCAGGCCCTCGACCAGCTCAAGGATGCCTCGGCCCGCTGCGGCCTGACCCCGGGCTGCGATCCGCAGCGTTTCGCCGCCGTCTTCGATCGCCTCCTGCGCCTGAAGGACGGCAGCTTCATCGAAGGCGAGGACGCCGACGACACCGAGCAAGGGGCCGAGGTCGGTGCCCAGCCAGGCGACACCTCCGGCGCCGTGGCGATCGGCAACCTGCCGCAGGCACAGCGCAGCGTGACCATGCTTCGCGGCCAGCAGTTTTCCGACATGATGGTGATGAACGGGCCGGTAAAGGCCGCGCTGGAGATGTGGCTGACCCAGCTGCGTCCGAACCTGATGGACGCGTACGTCAACTACCAGATGATGCGCTACAAAATGTGGCCGGCCTACAAGAAGGCCGACCTGCCCGAAGCGCTGCTCTTCGGCATCATGGCCAAGGAATCCGGCGGCAAGGTGCACGCCGTGTCGCGCTCGGGTGCGTCCGGCCCCCTGCAGTTCATGTACGCGACCGGCCTGCGCTTCGGCCTGTCCAACGCCGACGGCTTCGACCAGCGCTTCGACCCGACCATGGCCGCGCAGGCCAATGCCGAATACATCGACGAGCAGCTCGGTGCGTTCAACAACAATCTGGAGATGACCCTGGCCGCCTATAACGGCGGTGAAGGGCGCATGCGCCGCATCGCCGCCGGCAGTCCCGGAGCCAGCTTCTACGATCCGCAGATCTACGGGCAGATGTCCGCGGAAACCCGCGACTATGTGCCGATGGTGCTGGCCGCCGCGTGGTTGTTCCTGCATCCGGATAGCTACCACCTCAAGTGGCCGAAGATCGACGGCGAAGGCGGCCAGATCGTACTCAAGCGCCCGGCATCGCTATCGGAGCTGACGGTCTGCCTGGGCTCGGCCGAAAATATGCCGCAGGGCTGGTTCCGCACGCTGCGCAACCTCAATCCGCGCCTCGACCCGCAGGTGAGCCAGCCCGTCGGCGCGCGCCTGGAGGTGCCCAAGCAGCTCGAGAAGGCTTACGCCTCCAGCTGCGCCGATGGCCCGTGGCCGATCCTCGCCAGCGATCTGCATAACGCGGTGAAGATCATCGCGCCGCCGCCGCCGGCCGCGACCTCGGCGGCACTGGCCAGTGGTCCGTCGACGTCGCCATCGTCGTCATCGTCGAAATCCCAGGGAAACGCGTCGAAGAGCTATACCGTTCGTCGTGGCGACACGCTGGTCAGCATCGCGCGCAAGAGCAGCTGCGCGGATGTCGAGGACATCGCGAAGATCAATGGTCTCAGGGGCCATGCACTGAAGGTGGGTCAATCGATTCGCGTCCCGGTCTGCCGGTGACGCGGGAGTCTCAGGCGACGGCGTGGGGTTCCATCCAGCGGTCGCTGGCATCGCCGGTACGCCCGGGGGCCGAGAGCTCCTTGATCTGACGCATCAGCCGGAGGATCTGGCGATGCAGGTCTTCCATGTTCGGCCGGCGGGCGTCGAGCGTCTCGTGGTACACCGAGGCGATCCACAGTGCCACGCCACGCGTGGCGATCAACGGATTCTCCGACCGGGCCTTGCCCAGGCCGATGTCCGGACCGTGTCCGTAGGTGCTGTAGCGTTCTTCGGGTGGGGTGCCGTAGAGATGGGGGAAGTCACAGGCGGCAGCCTGTTCCATTTCGCGCCGGACGAGCTGCTGCAGGTCGGCATGGGCGCGTACCGGCAGGGCCAGGACGACGCGCTCGATATCGGCAAGCTGCCTGCGAAGGCGAATTTCCCGATTGACGGCAATGAGATGGCTGACAAGACGCATGGACGACTTCCCCTAGACGGATGCTTCTTCGATCCGAGCCCTTCCCCCGAGGGGCACCGGAAGCCCGAAGCATACGCTGCCCTTACGTCAAATGTAAGACGTTTTCGTCACAAAGTGACGCCCGCCGTCACGTATGTGACGGGGTGCCGATCCAGCGACCGATACGTTGTCCGACCACCACTTGCTGTTGCGGCTGCAGGGCGTCCAGTTCATAGCCGTCCGGCAACAGCAGGATAACCGTCGACCCCATGTTGAATCGGGCCATTTCGGCAAATCTTTCGAGATGGATACCCCGGCCCGCGCAGTCCACGCGGATGATGTCGGAGGCGTAGGGCGGTATGGCCATGCCGTCCCACACGGTCGCCACGCTCGACACGAGAATGGCACCCACCATGACCGAGACGAATGGGCCGTGCTCGCCCTTGAACGAGCAGACCAGGCGTTCGTTGCGCGCGAACAGGCGCGGGATCTCGGCAACCGCGAAGGGCGCCACGCTGAAGATGCGTCCCGGCACGTGGGTGGTCCCCGTGAGTTCGCCAGCCAGGGGCATGTGTACCCGATGGTAGTCGCGGGGGGAAAGGTAGATCGTGGCGAAACTGCCGTTACGGAACGGCAGGGCGGCCGCTTCGTCGCCAAGCAGTTCGGCGGCCGTGTATTCCTGCCCCTTGGCCTGGAAGATCCTGCCGTCGCGGATACGTCCCGACTGGCTGATCCGACCGTCGGCAGGGCACAGGATCGTCTGCGGATCCGGATCGGCGCTGCGCGCCCCAGGCTTCAACTTTCGGGTGAAAAACGCATTGAAGTGGGCATAACTCAGCGGCTCCGGCTGGGCCGCCTGGCTCATGTCCACGTCGTACCGCTGCACGATCTCCTTGATCAGGAAGTTCTTCCATGGGGTCCACTCCCAGCGGGTCGCCCAGTAGACGATGCGCGACAGGAAGCGGTGCGGGAGGATGTACTGCAGCAGGACGTTTGGCTTCATCGGCGGGAGTATAGGGGAGGTTGCAACGGGGTTCAGCCCGCCCGTCACGTTCACCTTTCGTGACCGGTGCGCCTACGTTTCCATCATCTTGGCCGTCGGCTGTCGATCCATGGCGAGGCGGATTGCAGAAAAATCTGGGCACGCGGGGACGAGGGGTGGGGGCTCAAGCTGGGGGCGCGTTGGGAGTTCTAACGTCTGCCGCCACCCGCGCCGTCAGGAAGTCGATGAATGCCCGCACCCGCAGGGGCACGAAACGGCTGTGCGGATAAAGCAGGTTGAACGGGCGCGACCGCCCGGCGAGCTGCGGCAGAAGTTCGACGAGCGAGCCGTCCGCCAGTTCGCGCTCCACGATGTAACGGTAGGTCTGGAACACGCCTGCGCCCGCACGGGCCAGCGTCACGCCGCCCAATACATCCTCACCCACCGTGAATGCGCTTTCGGCTTCGAATTCCACGTCTTCGCCGTCCTCGCGAAACAGCCAGGGAATGCGTCGTCCGCTGCTGGGCAGATCGAACTGGATGCACTCCAGCGTGGCCAGTTCGGCCAGCGTGTTCGGCGAGCGCCGGCGTTTCATGTAAGCGGGAGAGGCGATTACTACAAGCGCGGCGTCTTCCAGGTGGCGCACGATCATCGTCGAATCCGCCTGCGCGCGAACGCGAATGGCGAGATCGAACGCGTCGTCGGCGAACGCGATGTTGCGATTGCTGATATGCACGTCGAGTCGGACATCCGGATGCTCGCGGTGAAACGCGGGCAGGAGCGGGAGCAACCGGTAGTGCGCGTAGGTCGTCGGCACACTGATTCTCAGCCGCCCCGCGGCACGGCCCTGCTGGCCCGTGGCCATCTGTTCGGCTTCGGCGAACTGGGCGAGGGCCTGGCGGCTCTGCTCGAGGTAGACACGGCCCGCCTCGGTGAGGCGGATATGCCGGGTGGTGCGCACGAACAGGCGAACGCCGAGCCGTGCCTCGAGACGCGCCACGGAGCGGCTCACGGCGGCGGGCGTGACGCCGGCCGCCGTCGCGGCGGCGGTAAAGCCGCCCAGCTCCCCCGCCAGGCAGAACAGTTCGACGCTGCCCAGCATCAGGTCGTCGAACTGCCTCTGCATGTCGTTACACCGTGTAATGAGTCTTGTGTCCCGGATCTTATTTATCCCCGCCTTTCGCAGCAATAGATTGTGTTCAGCCCGACGCCACTTCCGGCGCGGAACACGACCTTCAGGAGTTCGCACTCATGGGCAACAACAAGACAGTCATCGTCACCGGTGCCTCGAGCGGCCTTGGCTTCGCCATCGCCCGGGCGTTCCTCGCCCTCGGCTATAACGTGGTCGGCAATGCCCGCACCCAGGAGCGCCTCGACGCCGCGGCCGCCGAACTGGGCAATCCTGACCGCTTCCTGGGCGTCGCCGGCGACATCGGCCTGCCCGAAACCGCCGAGCGTCTGCTCGACCACGCGCTCGAGGCCTTCGGCAAGGTGGACGTGCTGGTCAACAACGCCGGTATCTTCGTGGCGCGCGACTTCGTCGACTTCTCGATCGACGAGATCGACGCGGTGATCGACACCAACCTACGCGGCTTCATCTACCCGACGCAGGTCGTGGCGCGTCACATGGTGTCGCGTAAGGAGGGCAGTATCGTCAACGTGACGGCGTCGGTAGGCATGCAGCCCGACCGCACTGTCCCTGGCACGATGGCCGTGCTCACCAAGGGCGGTCTCAACGCCGTGACTCGCGGCCTTTCGATCGAACTGTCGCGTCACAACGTGCGCGTCAACGCGGTGGCGCCCGGCGTCATCGATACGCCGATGCACTCGCCCGAGACGCACGCGTTCCTCAGTGCCCTCAATCCCGCGGGTCGCTTGGGTACCCCCGAAGAAATCGCCGAGGCCGTGGTCTATCTAGCGCAGGCCTCCTTCGTCAATGGCGCGGTCCTGCCGGTCGACGGCGGTGCCACCGCCGGTCGCTGGTAATCGCCGACATGCCCTACGTCAACGTTCGCATCACCAAGGAAGGCAACACGCCTGAGCAGAAAGCCCAGGTCATTGCCGAAATCACCGAAACCCTCGAGCGCGTCCTCGGCAAGCCGCCGGAGGTGACCTTCGTGGTCATCGACGAGGTACCCATGGAGGACTGGGGCTACAAGGGATTGCCCACCTCGAAGCTACGGCCTCCGAATCCCGGACCGGTGTAGACGCTGTTGTAATGCCAGACCCTGTGGGAGCCGCTTCAGCGGCGAACGGGGCGGGAAATGTGGGAGCCGATTCATCGGCGAAAAGCCAGGGGGGGGGGATGTGGGAGCCGATTCATCGGCGAAAAGCCAACGGAGCGGAGATGCCCCCCCATTCGCCGATGAATCGGCTCCCACATTTGCCCATTCGCCGATGAATCGGCTCCCACATTTGCCCATTCGCCGATGAATCGGCTCCCACATTTGCTCATTCGCCGATGAATCGGCTCCTACATTTCCTGTTTCGCCGATGAACGGCTCCTAGCGAGGCGCAGCGACTATCGGTAGTTCCACGTACGTACCCTTATCGGCGTCGCGGACGATTCTCTGCGTGGCCTTGCGATAATCGCCGGGTTTCGCGTTGAAGATGTTCGGGACGAAGGTTTGCGGGTTGCGGTCGTAGAGCGGGAACCAACTGGACTGGATCTGCACCATCACGCGGTGACCCGGTTGGAATACGTGGTTCACCGTGGGCAGTGGGAACCGATAGTCCACGGCCTTGTCCGGCGTGAGCGCCATCGGTTTGTCGTAGCCCTCGCGGTAACGGCCGCGGAAGATCTCCATGGCGATCGGCAACTGGTAACCACCCATCGACGGCTTGTCTTCCACTTCGTCCGGGTAGACGTCGATCAGTTTGACCACCCAGTCGCTGTCCGTGCCGCTGGTCGAGGCAAGCAGATGGACCAGCGGCTCGCCGGCGACACCCATCGGCTGGTCCAGTACCGGCGAGACATAGGTGAGTACGTCGGTGCGCGTGGCGAACTGGCGCTGGTCGTCCACCAGCCACTCCGGCCAACTGTCGACCTGGTCGGGTGCGCCATGCGACCAGGCCTGGATGGGACGCACGCGGTAGGGCACAGGCTTGGCAGGATCGGAGACATAGTCGTCGGCGCCCTGCGTCGGCATCGCCACACCGAGGCCGCCATCCGCTTCCACATACCAGCGTTGCATGGTCGGTGCACAGCCCGAGCGGCAGGCCGATGGCCATGCATCCAGCTTGCGCCACGTGTTGTCACCGGTGACAAAGGCATTCACCGGTGCGATATCGGCTTTCGGGGCGTCGTCCTTCAGGTACTGCGCCAGGAAGGGACGCAGGATGTCCTGACGGAATGTCGTACCCGTATCGCTGCCCAGATCCAGTGCGCCGATGGTGTTCGCCTTCTCCCAGGTCTTGGCATGCCGCCACGGGCCGATCACCAGCCATACCTTCTTATGCTCCGGATCGCGTGGGGCGAGCGCGCGATAGACGGCCATGTCGCCGTAGTTGTCTTCCTGGTCCCACAGGCTATGCACGAGCATGGTCGGCACGGTCATGGGTTCCTTGGCGGCGATCTTGTCCAGTGCCTGTTCGGACCAGAAGCCGTCGTACGCCGGGTGGGCGAGTACCTTTTGCCAGAAACCGAGCGCCTCCATGCCGTAGGCACGGCCGATATCGCCGGCCGATCCACCGCGCAGGTAGAGGTCGTAGTCGTCGCGATAGCCGCTGGTCCAGCCGATGTTGCTCTCGCGGGAGTTCACCATGCCGTAGATGTACGGAATCATCTGCTGGCGGAACGCACCGCGGTGGAACCAGTCGTCGCCCATCCAGCCGTCGATCATGGGGTTGATCGGCACGGCCACCTTGAGCGCGGGATGCGGATGGATCGTGGCGATCATCGCCTCGAAGCCGTCGTACGAGATGCCGATGATGCCGACCTTGCCATTCGACTCCGGCACGTGCTTCACCAGCCAGTCGATGGTGTCGTAGATGTCCGAGGATTCGTCGACCGGCGTGGGGTTGCCATGCCCGATCGGCGGCCGGTTCATCACGAAGTCGCCTTCGGAGCCGTGCTTGCCGCGGATATCCTGGATAACGCGAATGTAGCCGTCCTGGACGATCACGTCCGCCGGGTTGTCGTAGCCACGCAGTGTCGGTCCGAGATGCGGGCTGTCCCCGCGATGGCCCATGCCATCGGCGCCGTACGGCGTGCGCGTGAGCAGCATGCCCGCGCGCTTCGCACCCTTGGGCAGCAGGATCACGGTGTGCAGCTTCACGCCGTCGCGCATGGGAATGTCGCCGGTACGGCGTTCGAATTCGAACCCGGTATTCGTCGGCGTGAAATGGGCCGGCGTTTCCGTCGGCAGGTCCTTGTAGGTCTTCTCGCCGCCGACCGCCGGGGTCGCGAGGACCCCGGCGGCGAGCGCGACGATACCCAGTCGCAGTAGTGCGTGCATGACCTCTCCGTCAGAAGTCGTAGGTGATGCCGAAACGGGCGTAGCGCGGCTGCGTATAGCTGATGACCTGGTTATAGCCATCGTTCACCGATTTGCTGCTGCCCGAGACCGGGTTGAGTGCCTGCGCGCGTTGCTGGTTGAGCAAGTTGAACACCGAGACGTTGAAGGCCAGCTTGCGGTCGGCCCACAGCGGACGGTACTCGACATTCGCATCGATGAGCTCTTCCCACGGGTTGCGGCCCTTGTCGCCGGGACGCGACGGCACGCCGAAGCAGTAGTGGTAGTAGCTGCCGTAGCCGGACGGGTCGCTCTCGTCCGAGCCGTAACGACCCAGGCAGGACTTCGGCGTGCCCGACTGCACGGTGAGGTTGGCCGAGACCATCCATTCCGGAGTGATCTGGTACGAACCGTAGATCTTGAACTGGTGCTTGCGGTCGTTGGCCAGGTCACCGTTGGCGTACTCCATCAGCGTGGCGTAGTCCCAGTCACGCGACGCGGACACCGAGCCCTGGCCTACATCCGAACGCACCTGGCCTTCGGTGTTGCCGTAGCTGCGCGAGTAGAGGTAATCGGCCTTGAGCGACCACGTGCCATCGAACGGATGGGAGAGGTAGGTGTCCAGACCGTAGTAGTTGCGCTTGAGCTGGGTGAAGCCGAAGTCGTCGTTGGTGACCGTGACGTCGTAGTAGCCGCCACCCTGCTGGGCCAGCTGGTACACGTTGGCGCGGCCCGGGTTGGACAAGTAGCAGCTGCCCACCGTCGTCGCATCGATGTTGGCGCCCTGGGCGACGGCGGCGCGGGTGATCGCACCGTTGTCGCAGACGTCGTCGAGCGCGTTACGCAGCTTGCGCACGGTCGCCTTGGTGCCCCAAATCCACGACGCATTGAGCTGCTGGTCGAAGCCGAGGATGAACTCGTCCTGGTACTCGGACTTGATGTTCTTCGCGCTGACCGTGCGCGGGTCGGGCGGCTGGCCGTATTCGCCGTTCGGGGACACGGCGCCACCGGTGGCCGACTTCACGAAGGTCATGCCCGTGGGCATGCCGTTGGCGTCGATGCCGGTGTACGTGAAGTACTGGTTGGTGGCAAGCGAGCCAGCCGAGGTGCGCAGCGCGACGGAAGCAGGCATGGCCAGGAAGTAACGGCCTGCATTGCCGTAGATCTTCATGCTGGAGTCGCCCATCACGTCGTAGCTGAAGCCCAGGCGGGGTGCCCACTGCGGCTTGGTCAGGCGCAGGTACGCCTGGCCGGCCGGGTTGTAGTTGGTGAACTGGTCGTTGCGCAGGCCGAGCGAGAGCAGCAGTTTGTCGCTCACCTGCCAGTCGTCCATGAGGTACTGCGCGCGCTGTTTCACGCGCACCGAGGCCAGGGTGTTGTAGTGGCGGATGTAGCCGTAATAGCCGGTCTCGCCGCCCGGGTAGTTGCCCGGCTTGTCGACGAAGGGGCTGTCGCTGATGTTGAGGTTGGGGTCCTGCTTCGCGTACCACAGCTCGTAGCCGTCGCCGCCGATGGTGGTGCCATCGTCGATATCGTGCGAATCCTGGTTGTCGATACCCGCCGTGATCGAGTGGCTGCCGACCTTGTAGTTCAGGTCGACGCGCAGGTTGCGGTTGGTCGAGGTGTGGTCAGGGTTGTCGACCGTATCCAGTGTCTGGCCGTTGGTGATCGGCGCACCGCCGGTCAGTGCCGGGTTTTCCGCGCTGGAGTTGCCGATGAACGGTCCGGTGACGCCGGTATTCGGCGGCTCGTTGTAGTACGTGAGCTTGGACTTGCCGTAGAGCGCGGTGAGCGTCAGGTCGTCGGTGATGTAGCTGGTGAACTTGGCGGTATAGACCATTGCCTTGGTCTTGTACGTCGAATCCGTGCTGACGAAATCGCCCGTGGTGTTCGTCGTGTAGTCGTAGTCGTACTTGTTACCGGTCGAGCGATGCGTCTGGCTGACACCGGTGAGCTCTAGGATGTTGCTGTCGTTGATGTTCCAGTCGATCTTGCCGTACCACTTCGGATCCTTGTACGTGTACTTGGTATCGTAGGAGTGGTTGAGGTCGCCGACGGTGTTGCCTTCGCTGCGCGCCATTTCCACGGCGGTGAAGACATACAGCTTGTCCTTGATCAGCGGGCCGCCGGCGTAGGCGCTGACGGTAGACGTCCATTCGTTGTTGCGGTCGTTGCGTTGTTCGATCGTACCCGGCGGATGCGGGTTGTTCTGACCGAACGTGATGTTGCGTGCGTCGGCGCGGGTGAAATCGGGTTCCCACAACACCTGCGCGCCGAAATGCCATTCGTTCGTGCCGCGCTTGCCGACCTGGCTGATCACACCGCCGTCCGAGCGGCCGTACATGGCGGAATAACCGCCGCTGAGCACTTCTTCCTGGTCCACGGCGCCGTAGGGCAGGGTGATGCCGCCGAAGCCGCTGAGCGGATCGGTGGTGTTCATGCCGTTGATGTAATACGCGTTCTCGGTCACCGAGGAACCGGAGAAACTCACCAGCGAATTGCCCATGGCCCCCTTGAAGCCGCTGTACCCGGCGACAGCGCCCGGAGCGAGCAGGGCGACACCTTCGGCGGTGCGTGCCAGCGGCAGGCGGGCCATTTCGGCAGCGGTGATGACCGTGCTCGAGGCCACCGTGGCGACGTCGATCTTCGGCAGGTTGGTCGCGGAGACGGTGACGCCCGAGAGATCCTGGGCATTGGCCGCGGCAGGTGCGCCGCCGTCGAAGGACACGTCGGTGGCGGCGCCGACACGAAGTGTGACGTTGTCGCGCGAGTCGACGACGTTGCCGTTGGACTTGAGCGAGACCTTGTAGGTTGCCAACGGCAGGGCTTCGGCGACGTAACGACCACGCGAGTCGACGTTGACTTCGCGCACGATGCCGTTGCTGCCTTCGATGAGGACGGTTTCGCCGGCGGCGACAGGGGCCTGGCCGGCGATGCGACCGGAGGTCGCCTGGCCGTGGGCGATGCCGGTCAGAGAGGCCGCGACGGCGGCGCAGAGAAGGGTGCGTCGGAGGGTGATGCGGGAACTCATGGGGATGCTCCGGAAGGGCTATAAGGTGACAGTGAGGTTTGGATCGATCTAAATGGCGGGCGGAACGTGGCCTTCCTGGCGCGTTGTTGTTTCAGGCGGTTCGATCAGGCATACGCGATCTCGCCGATGGCCTTGCCGATAGCGGCGATGGCGCGCGATTTCTCCGAGCGCCGGTCGGTGACCAGCACGTCGATGCGATCCGCGGGACACCAGGCGACGCGGCTGCGTACGCCGATCTTCGAATGGTCGGCCGCGATCACGATGCGGCGTGCGTTCGCGCACATGGCCCGTGCGATTTCGGCTTCTTCCATTTCGAAACTGCTGGCACCGGCTTTCGCCTCGATGCCCACCGGCGACAGGATCGCCAGGTGCGGCTGGTAACGGGCGATTTCGGCGATCGTCGCCGAGCCGCCCGTGCAACCGATCTGTGCGTTGAAGCGGCCGCCGAGCAGGTGCACTTCGTTGCCCGTGCGGGCGGCGAAGCGCGCGGCGACGTCGACCGCATTGGTGACGATGGTCAGGCCGCTGCGGGTAGCGAGCGCTTCGGCCACCAGGGTCATCGTGCTGCCGGCATCCATGAAGATGGTCTGGCCACTTTCGACCAGGCTGGCGACTTTCTTCGCGATGGCGCGTTTCTCGCGGACGCGGGTGGCGTGGCGTACGTCGATCGGCGGCTCGTCGCCGGTGAGGACGGCACCGCCGTGCACGCGACGTATCTCGCCGCGCTCGGCGAGTTCGACGAGGTCGCGGCGGATGGTCTCGCGCGACACGCCCAATTCGGTGACGATGCGTTCGACGGAAACCTGGCCGCTCGTGCGGAGCAGGTCGCGGATACGGGTATGCCTTTCTTCATGCCACATGGCGTCGGTCCTTGAGTACGTGGAGGAGGAGGCGCATCAGCCCGAGGGCGAGCGCGCCGGCCACGACGACGCACATGGCGTACGCCGCGGCCTGGGCAAGGAACCCGTTTTCGTCCAACCGCATGACGGCGACGGAAGCGAGGCCCAGGCCCGGTGTAACGAGGAAGATCACGCCCGACAACGTCACCAGCGAGCGCATGAACAAATAGAAGAACGCCGAAACGGCTGCCGGCATGGCGAAGGGGAGCACGGCATCGCGGAGCACGTGCCGCGTGTCGCCACCGAACGAGGCCACGGCGTCTTCCAGTGCATCCGGTACCTGGCGCATGCCGGTCTGCACCGTCAGGAAGGCCTGCGCGTGGTAGTGGTACAGGCTGCAGGCGGCGACGATGGCGGCACTCCCATAGAACCAGCCCGAGAGGGCGCCATGATTGAACGTAAGGACGTAGCCGAGACCGAGCACCATCCCCGGCACCGCGGCGGGCAAGGACGCCAGCACCTGTAGCGGGCGCGCGAGGCGCGGCGAGGCGCGCCGCAATCCGGCCGACAGGGCGAAGATCACGATCACGCCGACGATGGCGGCAAGCAGCGACACCTCGAGCGAGGTCGCCACCGGACCGTAGCCGTCGGGCATGCCGCCGGCGTAGTTCGCGACGGTGAGGGTACGGTCGTAAGGCCACAGCTTCACGACACTCACATAGGCCACCGTGCCGACCACCGCCACGATGGGCATCAGCGCAAGCATCGCGATGGCGCCGAGCAGGATGTCGCGCACGCGATGCACGGCGGGAACCAGTGCGCGTCCCGGGCTGGCATCGCCGCTGTCTTGCCGGCGTTTGGCCAGGCGACCCAGCCACCCCGACAGCAGGGCCGGCGCCAGCAGGACCACGCCCAGTGTCGCACCCATGGCGAAGTCGAGTTGGCCGACCACCTCGCTGTAAATCTCCATGGCCAGCACGCGATAGCTTCCACCGACGACCACGGCGCTGCCGAAATCCGTGAGCGTTTCGGTGAAGACGAGGAAGGCCGCGGCAAGCAGCGCGAAGCGCAGGCGCGGGATCGTGACGTCGAGGAACTGCCGCCAGGGTGTCGCGCCCATCGATTCCGCGGCGTCGTAATGACGTGCCGGCGTGCGCTCGAGCGCGGCCGAGACGATGATCACGACCTGCGGCAGGCCATAAAGGGTGTTGGCGACCAGTAAGCCCCAGAACCCGTAGATGTCGGTAGGCAGGCCGGTAAGGCGATGGACGAGACCGTTTCGACCGAGCAGGCAGACCAGCCCCAGGCCAAGCACCAGCGACGGCGCAAGCATCGGCAGCAGCAAGGCGCCACGAATGAGGAACTTGCCCGGAATCCGGGAGCGGTGCAGGGCCATGGCCAGGCAAAGGCCGAATGCCATCGTGGTGAACGTCGTGGCGATGCCGATGCTCAGGCTGTGCAGCGCGGAGCGGGGAAGGCCGGGGTCTTCGAACAACCGGGCGTAGTTGGCCAGGGTCAATGCGCCGCTCGCGTCGGTGACGCTGCGCCACAGCACGGTGAACAACGGGTATGCGAAGAACGCAAGCAAGCCCAGCACCGGCAGCGCCAGCAGAAGCGCCGGGCCAAAGCGCGGGCGGGCGACGGCCAGCGGTGCGGCGACGCTGCTCACGTGCTCACCCAGGCGCCGCGCACGGCATCGATGGAGACGGTTTCACCCCGAACGAGCGGGCTGCGACCCGGCAGTTCCGCGAGAACCCGGCGACCACGCCAGGCGACGTTGGCCCGGGCCAGGTTGCCGAGGAAGGTGATGTCCTCGATCACGCCTTCACCGCGCGGGTCCGCATCGACGAGCAAATCTTCAGGGCGCAGGCAGAGTTCGAATGTCGCATCGGGACCGGGCGGCCGGCGCTCGAGGAACGCCGGGAGCGTCTCGCGGACGAACGTGGTCGGCAGCAGGTTGGCCTGACCGATGAAGTCGGCGACGAAGCGCGTCCGCGGTCGCTCGTACAGGCAGCGCGGCGACCCGATCTGCTCGACGCGTCCCTGGTTCATGCAGACGATGGTGTCGGCCATGGCCAGTGCTTCGTCCTGGTCGTGCGTCACCATGATGGTCGGAATGCCGAGCGAACGCTGCAGCGCGCGGATTTCGCCACGCAGCTGCGCACGGATGGCCGGATCCAGTGCGGACAGTGGCTCGTCGAGCAGGAGCATGGAGGGGTTGGCGGCCAGCGCGCGGGCAAGGGCCACGCGTTGCTGCTGGCCGCCGGAGAGCTGGTCGGGAAACCGCGCGGCCAGCGTGTCCAGGCCGACGCGTTGCAGCCAGCCGGCCGTATGCGTGGCGATGTCGGCAGGCGATTCGCCGCGCAGTCGCATCGGGTAGGCCACGTTGGCGGCCACGGTCATGTCCGGAAACAGCGAGTAAGACTGGAAGACCAGCCCCATGCGCCGTTCGCGCGCGGGCAGGGCGGTGATGTCGCGACCGTCGAGGACGATGCGTCCGCGATCCGGTGCGGTCAGGCCGGCAACGATGCGCAACAGTGTGGTCTTGCCGCAGCCGCTGGGACCGAGCAGGCAGACGAAGTCGCTTTCGCCGGCGTTGAACGACACACCGTCGAGCACGGTGTGTCCGCTCCAGGCCTTCGCGATGTCGTCGATGCGAAGATGCATTCCCCTCGTCTCCCCCGCAGCCGACGCGTCAACGCGTCAGTTGCTTGAACCTGGCAATGAGCGCCGCGCGTTCGCGCGCAGCGGTGGCGAAGTCGCGCGCGGGTAGCGTCGCGACGAGATGGGCGGGCAGGCCTTGCCGCAGTTGTTCGTCCGTGGGCTCGCTTCCGGGTGTGGCGACGATTTCCTTGAAGCCGCGATACAGCGCGGCAGCTTCCGGCGAGGCGGTCCAGTCGAGGAAGCGCTTCGCATCTTCCGTATGGGCGGCATGCTTCATCAACGCCGAACCCTCGAGCTCGTAGCCCATGCCGTCACTCGGGATCACCATGGTCACCGGATAGCCCTGGCGGATCGACTGCATCGCCGAGAAGGCGAACGAGATGCCGATGGGGAACTCGCCGATGCGCGCCAGCTTGCAGGGCGCCGAGCCGGAAAGCGTCTCCTGGCCGACATTGCGCGCGATATCGGTGACAAGGCGCAGGCCCTCCGCATGACGGCCGGCATCGGACAGCGAAGCGAGCACCATGTAGCCCGTTCCCGACGATGCGGGATCCGGCATGGCGATCTGCCCGCGGTACATGGGCGAGGTCAGGTCGCGCCAGGTGCGTGGCATCGGCAGCCCACGCTCGGCGAGCGCCTCCCGGTTGACGCACAGTGCGGCGAGGTAGCCCGTGGGCGCGAACCATAGGGCATCGCCGCCGCGAAAACTCGCCGCCATGCGGTCGATGTTGCTACCGTGCACCGGGCTGAGAAGGGCCGCGATACGTGGATCGAGCATGTCGGTGACGGCCATCCCCCAGATCGCATCGTTGCGCGGTTCGGCCGATTCGGCCAGCAGCCTCGCGGCGAGATCGCCGCTGGACAGGCGCAGCACGTGTACGTCGATATCGGGCAGGGACTTCTTCGCCGCCGCGAGATAGATGGCTATCTCGTCGCTTTCGAGCGCCGAATAAACCGTGACGTCGCCGGCACGCACGGCGGCGCATGCCGCGAGCAGCGCGAGGACGCTTCCGATTTGGCGGGTTGGACGCATGATGGCCGGCTCGATCCCCAAGGTTGAAAGATGACACATCCGTGTGGCGATTTGGGTATATTTGCAAACATGGGGCATCCGGTCCAGTAGAGAATTTTCGTTTTTGTCATCAATCCGAAACGTGCAAACGCTAGACGGCGCACGTTTTTTTCAGTCAAGGAGTGTCATTGATGGAATCGTTGTCCGCCGCGGAGCGGAAGGAATTCGAGGTGTTTGCCACGGGCATCGCCGACAATGCACGCGCCTTCTCGTTGCCTCGCTTCCGCCAGCCGGTCGACGTCACCCTGAAGGGTGACATGAGTCCCGTGACAGCCGTGGACCGGGGCGTGGAATCCATGCTGCGCGAACGTATCGGGAACGCCTGGCCGGAACACGGCCTGCTCGGTGAGGAATACGGCGCGACGCGTACCGACGCCGAGTTCGTCTGGTCGATCGATCCCATCGACGGCACGCGCAGTTTCATTTCGGGCTGGCCGCTCTGGGGCACGCTGCTTGCGCTGCTTCATCATGGCAAGCCGATGCTCGGCATCCTCGATATGCCGGCGCTCGACGAACGCTGGATCGGTCACGTGGGCATCGGTACGACGATGAATGGCGCTCGTTGCCGGACCAGCGGGTGCACGACGCTGGAAGCGGCCACCTTGTACACCACCACGCCCGATATGTTCACCGCCGACGAGTGGGCGCGTTTCGACCGTACCAGCCGTGCCGCTTACGCCCGCCGTTTCGGAGGAGACTGCTATGGTTACGGCATGCTGGCGTCCGGCCATATCGACGCCGTGATCGAAGCCAATCTCATGCCGTACGACTACCTCGCCATCGCGCCGGTGGTCCAGGCGGCCGGTGGCGTCATCACCGACTGGGAAGGCCGCACGCTGGGCCTCGACAGCGGCGGTCGCGTCGTCGCCGCGGCGACTCCGGCCCTGCATGCCGCCCTGATCGAATCGCTCGCCAAGGACTGAATCCTCCATGTTTTCCCGCGATCGTCGTCGTTTCCTCCATGCCGCCGGAGCCGCGGCGACGGCGTCACTGATTGGCCAGGCATTTCCGGCCGCCATTGCGCGCGCGCTGGCGACACCGCCCGACCGCCGAACGGGCACGATCGCGGATGTCGCCCACGTGGTGATCCTCATGCAGGAGAACCGCTCGTTCGATCATTACTTCGGGAGTCTGCGTGGCGTACGCGGCTTCGCCGATCCCCGCGTGGTGGAGCTGGCGAATGGCGATCCCATCTGGCGCCAGCCGGTGGCGACGACGCATACGAAGTACTGGAAGTCGCGTGGCGTGGCCGACGACATCGCCTGGGTCTATCCCTTCCACCTGGATACGCGTGCCAGTGGCGATCATCACGAGGGCACCGACCATGGCTGGAGCACGGGCCACGGTGCATGGAACCTGGGGCGCGGCGACCGCTGGATCGAACAGAAGCAGGACGTGCTGACCATGGCGCATCTGCGCCGCGAGGATGCCGCGTTTCATTACGCGCTCGCGGATGCGTTCACGGTCTGCGACGCCTACCACGCCTCCGCGCTCGCCGACACCGCGATCAATCGCATCTACCTGTGGAGTGGCACCTCCGATCCGTCCGGGCGCCTCGGCAGCAAGGCGAACGGACCCGGTAGCGAAGAGCGCCCGGATGCCAACGGGTATACATGGACGACGTACCCGGAACGGCTCGAAGAGGCAGGCGTGAGCTGGCGTGTCTACCAGGGTGGCACCGGCGAGCCGGGTTCGCCGACGGATAACTACACCGACAATTCGCTCGAGTTCTTCGCGAAATACCAGATCAAGGAGGGCGCCGATCCGACCGGTCCGCTCGTCCGTAACGGCGTGTCCACGCACACCCTGCGCGAGCTCCGCGCGGACGTGCTGCACGATCGTCTGCCGCAGGTGAGCTGGATCGTCGCGCCCTACAAATACAGCGAGCACCCTACCTCGTCGCCGGCCGACGGAGCGTTCTACATCCGCAGCGTGCTCGATGCCCTCACGGCAAACCCGAAGGTGTGGGCACGTACCGTGCTGTTCCTCAACTACGACGAGAACGACGGTTTCTTCGACCACGTCGTACCGCCGGCGCCGCCGCTGGCGAGCGGGCAGGGTGGCGAAGGCATGGTCTCGGACGATCTGCTCGACGGGCTCGACGACGAGATCATGGATCTGGATGCCCATCCCCGGATCGTCGCGCCCCTGGTTCCTGGCAGCGATCCCGCAGGGGAGCAGCCGGTGGGTCTGGGCAATCGCGTGCCGATGATCGTCGTCTCGCCCTGGACCCGTGGCGGCTGGGTGTGCTCGGAAACCTTCGATCACACGTCGGTGTTGCGCTTTCTCGAGCGTCGTTTCGGTGTGCGGGAACCCAATATCGGCAGCTGGCGTCGTTCGATCTGTGGCGACCTGACGAGTGCGTTCGATTTCGCCGGCACGACCGACAACCACGTGCCCACGATCGCCTTGCCCGCAGGCTCGGCGGGCAAGACGCCGATCCACGTGCCGTCGGCACAATCGATGCCCGCGCAGGAGCCCGGCGTACGGCCGGCACGCGCGCTCGGCTATGCGTGGACCGTGGAACATCGCCTCGACGGCGGTAAGAGTCGCATCGCGTTCACCAACTCGGGTACGTCCGGCGCCGCCTTCCTCGTCTACGACGGGCTTGACCGCGACGCGCCACCGCGACGCTACGCCGTCAGCGCCGGGGCCAGCATCGTCGACGAATGGACGCTCGCGAGCGCAGGCGAGGCATATGACCGCCGCATCCATGGGCCGAACGGATACTTCGCCGCGATGCGCGGTTTTCCCAGCGATGCGCTCGAGGCCGTCGTCCGCGGGAAGGCCGGTGCGCGTGCCGTGGACGTGGTGTTGAGTAACCGGGGCGCGGTGCCTGTCGTCTGCCGCCTCGCCAATGCGTACGACCGCGACCCGCCGCCGTCGCTGACACTCGCGCCCGGCGCAAACCAGGTCGTGTCCCTCGACCTGGCTTCCAGCGCGGGCTGGTACGACATTGCCGTCGTAACGCCCGATACCCCTCGCTATCTCCGGCGATTCGCCGGCCATCACGAGGACGGCCGGCCGGCAACGAGCGATCCGGGGCCCATGGCAGGGTGATCGGGTTCTGCGATGGGAGCCTCCCGCACAGAACCCAGCGCGGCCGCGGCCGCTATACTCACGAGCCAGCCACACCGAAAGCCCCAGCCCGTGACCAGCGAACTATCCTCCATCATCGATTTCATCCGCTACGGCGCCAGCCGTTTTTCGGCCGCCGGCCTGACCTTCGGGCATAGCCACGACAATCCGATCGACGAGGCCACGCACCTGGTCCTGGCTGCGCTGCATCTGCCGCCGGACCTGCCGCCCGCTTACGGCGCCGGCAAGCTGGTGTCCGAGGAGCGCGAGAAAGTCCTGGCGTTGATCGAGCGCCGGGTCGTCGAGCGCGTGCCGGTGGCCTACCTGGTGGGCGAGACCTGGTTCGCCGGCCTCAAGTTCAAGAGCGACCGCCGAGCCCTCGTGCCGCGTTCGCCGATCGCCGAGCTGATCGAGAGCCGCTTCACCCCGTGGCTGGACGACCGCCACGTGGAGCGCGCGCTCGACCTGTGCACCGGCTCGGGCTGCATCGGTATCGCCATGGCCGAGTACAACACGGATTGGCAGGTCGACCTGGTCGACGTGAGCGACGACGCGCTGTCGCTGGCGAACGAGAACATCGCCTACCAGCATGTGGAAGACCGCGTGCGTGCGATCAAGTCGGATCTCTTCGCCGGCGTCAAGGACGAGGTCTACGACCTCATCGTTTCCAATCCACCGTACGTGACCCATGACGAATACGCCGCCATGCCGGCCGAATACAGCCATGAACCGGTCCTCGGCCTGACATCCGGCGATGATGGACTGGACATCACGCTGCGCATCCTCGACGAAGCCGCCGACCATCTCAGCGAAGACGGCCTGTTGATCGTCGAGGTGGGCGACAGCGAGCACGCACTGGTCGCGTTGCTGCCGCGCCTGCCTTTCGTCTGGCTGGAGTTCAAGGTCGGCCAGATGGGCATCTTCGCGCTGGAACGGCGCGACCTGCTCGAGCATGCCGCTGATATCTCCGCTGCGCGCGCCGCGAGAAACTAAACCCCTATCGGAAGCACCGTGTCCTCCAATACGTTCGGCAAGCTCCTCTCCGTCACCACGTTCGGCGAAAGCCACGGCCCGGCGATCGGGTGTGTGATCGACGGCTGTCCTCCCGGCCTCGCACTCGAGGCGGCCGAGTTCCGCGCCGATCTCGAGCGCCGCGCCACCGGGCGCTCGCGACACACCTCGCAGCGCCGCGAGGCGGACGATATCGAGATCCTGTCCGGGGTTTACGAAGGTGTCACGACCGGCACGCCGATCGCCTTGCTGATCCGCAACACGGACGCCCGCAGCAAGGACTACGGCAACATCCTCGACACCTTCCGTCCGGGCCACGCCGACTACACGTACTGGCAGAAGTACGGTGTGCGCGACCCCCGCGGTGGTGGCCGGTCCTCGGCCCGCGAGACCACCATGCGCGTTGCCGCCGGTGTCGTCGCCAAGAAGTGGCTGGCCGAACGGTACGGTGTCACCGTGCGCGGCCATGTATCCCAGATCGGCGATGTCGTGCCCCGCGGCTTCGACGCGGCGGCGATCGAGACCAGCGCCTTCTTCTGGCCCGATGCCACGCAGATCGCCGAACTCGAGTCCTACATGGATGCCCTGCGCAAGTCGGGCGATTCGGTGGGTGCCCGTGTCACCGTCGTCGCGGACAACGTGCCGGCCGGCTGGGGCGAACCCATCTACGGCAAGCTGGACGGCGAACTCGCCGCCGCGATGATGTCGATCAACGCGGTGAAAGGTGTCGAGATCGGCGACGGCTTCGCCGCCGTGGCCCAGCGGGGCAGCCAGCACCGTGACGAGATGACTGCCGAGGGTTTCCTTTCCAACCACGCGGGCGGCATCCTCGGCGGCATCGCCTCGGGCCAGCCTGTCGTCGTCTCGATGGCGTTCAAGCCGACCTCGAGCATTCTCATTCCCGGCCGCAGCGTGGACCGGGCAGGGGAGCCGACCGAGGTCGTGACCAAGGGGCGCCATGATCCCTGCGTCGGCATCCGTGCCGTGCCCATCGCCGAGGCCATGCTGGCCCTGGTCCTGATGGACCAGGCCCTGCGTCATCGGGCCCAGTGCGGTGACGTGGGCGTGGTACCGCCGCGGATTCCCGGCACGTTGCAGGGAGGAACCGATGACTGACAAGCCGAAGGTCTGGATATCCCGGCCCTTCTTCCCGGACATCGTCGACCGCCTGCGCGATCGTTTCGAGGTGCATGCCGAGGCGGAAGAACGCGCTTTTTCTCCGGCCGAACTCGCCGAACGGCTTGCCGGCTGCGAGGCCGCCATCGTCGGTCTCGCCGACAAGATCGACGGGAAGGTGCTGGAACGCGCCCCGAGGTTGCGCTTCGTGGCCAATCTCGGCGTCGGTTATAACAACCTGGACATCGATGCGCTGACCAGGCGCGGCGTGGGTGCGTCCAATACGCCGGACGTGCTCAACGAGACGGTGGCCGACTACGCCTGGGCCCTCATGCTCGCCGCGGCCCGTCGGGTCGGCGAGGCCGAGCGCTGGTTGCGCGACGGCCAGTGGCATGGCTCGCGTTTCGAGGGCTGGCTCGGGGCCGATGTGCATGGCAAGACCATCGGCATCCTCGGCATGGGCCGCATCGGCCAGGCCATCGCCCGCCGCGCGGCCGGCTTTCGGGCGCGGGTCATCTATCACAACCGTTCGCGGCTCGATGCCGCGCTCGAGCGGGAATGCGCGGCGAACTACGTCGACAAGGCGGGGCTGCTGGCCCAGTCCGACCACCTGATCCTGGTCCTGCCGTATACGCCGGCCAACCATCACGCCATCGGCGAGGCCGAGCTGAAGGCGATGAAGCCGACCGCGGTCCTGGTCAATATCGCCCGTGGCGGCATCGTCGACGATGCGGCACTGGCCCGCGCCCTGGCTGCGGGGACCATCGCCTCGGCGGGCGTGGATGTGTTCGAAGGCGAGCCTTCGGTCCACCCGGACCTGCTGAAAATCGAAAATATCGTACTCAGTCCGCACATCGCCAGCGCAAGTCGCGACACACGTCGCGATATGGCGGCGCTGGCTGTGGACAATGTGCTGGCGGCGTTCGGACATGGTCCTCACGCCGGCCGGCCACCCACGATCATCAATCCGGGTGTACTGGCCGACGCCAGCTGACCTGTTTCTCCACGCCCTGACGAAAGCGAAAATGAGCAAGAAGACGAGTTACAAGGTGGCCATGGTGGGCGCGACCGGCGCGGTCGGCGAAACCCTCCTTTCGATCCTCGCCGAACGGGACTTTCCGGTCAGCGAACTGGTACCCCTGGCGAGCGAGCGCTCGGCGGGCGGCACGGTCGACTTCGCCGGAAAACCTTATGTCGTCCAGGATCTGGCCAAATACGATTTCGAAGGCGTGGACATCGCTTTCTTCTCGGCGGGCGGTTCGGTCAGCCGGGAGCACGCGCCGCGCGCCGCCGCGGCCGGCGCCGTGGTGATCGACAACACCTCCGAGTTCCGCTACCAGGACGATATTCCGCTGGTGGTGGCCGAGGTGAACCCGCACGCGATCGTCGATTACACGGTCCGCGGCATCATTGCCAACCCGAATTGCTCGACCATGCAGATGCTGGTCGCACTGGCGCCGATCCATCGCGAAGTGGGCATCGAACGGATCAACGTCGCGACCTACCAGTCGGTGTCGGGCGCCGGTCGTAGCGGCGCGGAAGAACTCGGTAAGCAGACCGCCCAGATGCTCAATTTCCAACCGGTGGAAAGCGCCAAGTTCCCGGCCCAGATCGCCTTCAACGTCATCCCGCAGATCGACGACTTCCAGCCCAATGGCTATACCAAGGAAGAAATGAAGATGGTCTGGGAGACCCGGAAGATCCTCGAGGATCCTTCGATCCAGGTGAACCCGACCGCCGTTCGCGTGCCTGTCTTCTACGGGCATGCGGAAGCCGTGCACATCGAGACGCGCGAGAAGATCACGGCCGAGCGCGCCCGCGAGCTGCTCGAGCAGACCCCCGGCCTGGTCGTGAAGGACGAGCGCAAGCCGGGTGGTTATCCGACCCCGGTCGGCGATGCCGCCGGCAAGGATCCGGTCTTTGTCGGCCGTATCCGCGAAGACATTTCCCATGAGCGCGGCCTGGACCTCTGGGTCGTGGCCGACAACATCCGCAAGGGTGCGGCGCTGAATGCCGTGCAGATCGCGGAGATCCTGATCGAGGACTATCTGTAATGAACCACCGCGCCGCCATCGCCAGCCTGCTCGTCGTGCTCTCGCCCCTGGCGAGCGCCGCCCAGCAAAGTCAGGCGAAGGCGGCGCAGGCCGATCCGGCCGCCGCGACCCGTGCCAAGGTCGCGGCGGTGCAGGGGGAAGCCAAGGCCGAAGACGTCAACGTGAGGCAGCTCAAGGCCCGGGTCGATGCGCTGGAGTCCGATTCGAAGGCGGCGAGCCGCCAACTGGACGACCGGGACCGGAAAATCGCCGAACTCGAGCGCCAACTGGATGCTCAGCGCAAGCCATAAACATGTCAGGGGGGCGTGTACGGGCCTCGCGAACGACTCAACGTTGTTTCGTAACTGCCCGTAGTCGCTATTGTTAGTTGTTGCTGGGGTGCACTACAGTGGCGCCTTCGCGGCCGACCGCCCGAAAGAGGCGCGCCGTCAGCATGGTATTAGTTCGGGGGAAGCGAGTAATGAACCGTACGTTGAAGCTGTCGATCATGCTGGCGCTTGCCACGGGGGGCGGTCATGCCCTGGCGCAGGACCTGGGCCCGGTCCAGGTGCGCTCGACCATGGACCAACCGCTGGTAGCGGAAATCCCTTTGAATGGCGTATCGGGCAAGATCGATAACGTCCATGTCGCTCTCGCCTCGGAAGAGGCGTTCTCCCGTGCGGGCCTCAATCGCGGCGGCCTGCCCGTGGCGCTGAGCTTCGCGGTCGGCAAGAACGCCAGCGGCCAGCCGGTCATCAAGGTGACCAGCGCGGCACCGGTGCGCGACACCTATCTCGATTTCCTTGTCGAGGTCTCGACCGACGGCAACAAGGTCGTCCGTGAGATCACGATGCTGCTCGATCCGCCGGGGACGCCGTCGTCGGCCGCCGGCACGGTGGCCAGCGCACCGGCCGCCAAGCCATCGCGGACATCGGACGTGCCACCCCGCGTGCCGACGCAGAGCGAGTCGCGTCCGTCGCGCAGCGAATCGGCCACGGCGCCGGAACGCGCCACCCCGGCGCCTTCCCACGCGCGCGCTGCCGCGACGCCCTCGGGCGCCGGTGACAGCTCCGTCACGGTCCAGCGCGGCCAGAACCTGTCGACGATTGCCCGTGATCACTTGAGCGGCGCCGACATCAACCAGGTATTGCTGGCCCTGCATAAGGCCAATCCCGATGCCTTCTATCGCGACAACATCAACGCACTGAAGACCGGTGCGGTCTTGCGTATTCCTTCGGCCGACGACGTGCAGGCCCAGTCGGCCGCGGCCGCGCTGGTGGAAGTGCGCCGTCAGAACGAGGCATGGCGTTCGGGGGCGGCACGGTCGCCTTCGGTGGTCGCCGATGCGGCCTCCACGGGTGCCACGCAGGCCCCGGCCAAGGCTGCCGCCCCGGCCAACGATCGCCTTGCCATTGTCCCGTCGAAGGACGGCGGCGATGCCGCTTCGACCCGCGCCGGCAGTAAGGACGGCAAGGGCGACGCGCAGGTCGCCGGCCTGAAGCAGGAGCTCTCCAGCTCGCAGGAGTCGGTCGCCTCGCTCAAACAGCAGGGTGCCGAACTGAAATCGCGGATCGGCGATCTCGAAGAAATCAACACGAAGAACCAGCGGCTGATCAGCCTGAAGGACTCGGAAATCGCCGAGCTCCAGCGCAAGCTGGCGGAAACGCGCAAGGCGTCGGGTCAGCCCGCGACGGCGGCCACGGTGGCGTCGCCAGCGGCTGCCGCACAAGCCCCGGCAGTTGCCCAGCCCTCGCCGGCCGCGGCGTCGACGGCGACGGCGGTCGCCGCTGCGCCCGCCATCCCGGCGCACGCGGCCACCGCTGCTTCGCCGGCGGTCGTCACGACGCCGATTCCGGCACCGGCAGCGGCGAATCCCGCCGCGGTCGCCAAGCCGCCTGTGCACCCGTTCACGCCGCCAGCGGTCGTCGAGGAAGATCCCTGGTACCTGCAGACCTGGGCCTGGGGCGGCGGCGCGATCGTCATCCTCCTGCTCCTGGTCGCCGCGGTGTTCGGCCGCAGGAAGACGGTCGCAGCCGGCCCGGCGTCCGCCTCGCTGGCGGATCGCTTCGCCCGTGAACCGAACTTCGACACCCTCGGCCATAACGATGCGATGGATCAGGACCAGCGCGAAATCCTCGACGCGCTGGCCGAGCATCCGGACGACATCGGCCTGCACCTCGAACTGGTAGGCCTGTACTACCACCGTCGCGACGTGGAGCATTTCGAGGCTGCCGCCGAGGCGATGTTCGCCCATGTCGCCGATCCCGAGCAGCCGGAATGGCGCGAAGTGGTGACGATGGGCGAAGACCTCGCTCCCAGCCATCCGCTGTTCGGCGGCGTTCCGACGGACGAACTCGACGAGCCGTATGAGCACGAGCATGAGCACGGCCTGGACGAGCACGACCGTTACAAGCCGGGCCACGTTCATCCGGACGACGAAGCCGCTGCCCTCGAGAAGTTCGATCTGGGTACCTACGTGACCGCTGCGGACGAGGAAGAGCATCCCGCCGTACCGACGCCGCAGAAGCACAGCGAATACCATTTCAATTTCGACCTGACCCCGGTGCAGCGCGCCGAGGCCGAGCATCGCCCCAACGCACCGGATGTGTTCGATGTCGACGCGCCGGGCTCCCTCTACACGGAGGTGCCGACGCACGGTTCGAGCGGGCACGACGCTGGCAACGCGGTACCGCTCAGCGACGATCGCGCGTCCTGGTCGTTCAATGACGAGACCGAAGCGGCCGCCACGTCCGCGCATGACCTTCCTCGCTTCGACGAGCCGACCTTCCCGGACGAGGAGCCGATCGCCGATCACAGCCCGGAAAGCTTCAGCGACGACCCGGTCGACACGAAGCTCGACCTGGCTCGCGCCTACCTCGACATGGGCGACGCCGAAGGCGCCCGCCTGATGCTCGACGAGGTGATGTCGGAAGGCACGCAGATGCAGAAAGACACGGCCAAGCGAATCCTCAACGACATCGTCTGAGGCGATCGTTCCCAGGCATCCCTGTAGGAGCCGCTCCAGCCGCTGTTGGAGCCGCTCCAGCGCTGTGGGAGCCGCTCCAGCCGCCGTAGGAGCCGCTTCAGCGGCTGTGGGAGCCGCTTCAGCGGCGATAGCGTCACCGAAGCCCCGGCCAGTCCGGGGCTTCTTTTTTGCCGCTTTTCGTACCTGTGGGAGGGGGCGGGGCGGGCGGGCTCGCCTTCGGCTTCGCGTTCGTTCGGCTCGCGTTGCGTCGCAAGAGCCGGCGGGTGCCACCCTCGGGGCCCCGTCTACGGCGACCCGCGTCGGAAGGGCCGCGTGCCGCGGCCGTGTACTTATTGCCCTGCGGGCCGGGTCGGGCTCCGACTGGGGGTTTTCGACGCGACTCCTGTCGCGCGAAAACGGCCGGCCATCCCTGGCCGGCCCCCTGCGGGCCTGATCCAGTCGGAGCCCTCGCCTACGCTAACCGGCCCCGAGGGTGGCACCCGCCGGCTCTTCCGCACGTCGAGGCTGATTGTGGGGAGAGCACCGCCGGCGAGACCGGGGTGGTTGCTGTGGAAGCCGCGTCATCTGTAGGAACCGCTTCTTGTGCAAGCCGCTTCATCTGTGGGAGCCGATTCATCGGCGATCCCGCGATAGCGGGCCAGGGTGCGACAAGCACCCATCGCCGCTGAAGCGGCTCCCACAACATCGCCGCTGAAGCGGCTCCCACAACATCGCCGCTGAAGCGGCTTCCACAACATCGCCGATGAATCGGCTCCCACAACATCGTCCTCGTGACGTCGAGGGGCAGCCTCTATCGCGTCGAACGAAGACCCACCCGCCAGCGAGCGTTGCGCTCGACCCCACGAACCTCAGTGCTCGGAAGAGCCGGCGGGTCTCACCCTCGGGGCGATTAGCGCAGGCGAGGGCTCCGACCGGACAAGGCCCGAAGGGGGCCGACCGGGATGGTCGGCCGTTTCCGTATAAGGCAGGAAGCCGATTCGGAAACCCCCGGGCGGAGCCCGACCCGGCCCGTAGGGCAATAAGTACACGGCCGCGGCACGCGGCCCTTCCGACGCGGGTCGCCGTAGACGGTGCCCCGAGGGTGAGACCCGCCGGCTCTTGCGACGCGACGCGAGCCGAACGACTGCGATGCCGAAGGCGAGCCCAAGAAGCAACCCCGAGAAGCAACCCCGAGAAGCAACCCAATCCGGCCCCACCCAGGGTGCTACCCTTTACCGTTTCCAAAGCACCGACCTACCTCATGCGTATTGCCCTTGGCGTCGAATACGACGGCACCGACTTCCTTGGTTGGCAGCGGCTGAGCCACGCGAAGACCGTGCAGGGTTCGCTTGAGAAGGCGCTCAGCTTCGTCGCGCATACGCCGGTCGAAGTGACCGCCGCGGGGCGTACCGACGCCGGTGTGCATGGGCGTTGCCAGGTCGTCCACTTCGACACCGACGTGGTCCGCGACCTGCGCGGCTGGATTCTCGGCGCGTGCTCCAACCTGCCGCATTCGGTCGCGGTGACCTGGGCACAGCCGGTGCCCGACGACTTCCATGCGCGTTTTTCCGCGCGGGCCAGGCGCTATCGTTATCGCATCCTGCCGCGTTTCGTCCGGCCTGCGCTGGACGCGCGTTTTGTTGCCTGGGAGCGTCGCCAGCTCGATGCCGAGGCGATGCACGAGGCGGCTCAAGCGATCGTCGGCGAGCACGATTTTTCCGCGTTTCGTGCCATCTCCTGCCAGGCCGCGCATGCACGCCGCAACGTGCGTTCGATTCGCGTGTTCCGCGAAGACATCCATGTCGTGGTGGAGATCGAGGCGAACGCCTTCCTGCATCACATGGTGCGCAACATCGTCGGCTCGCTGCTGCCGATCGGCCGCGGTGAACAAGGGATCGGCTGGATGGCGGAACTGCTCGCCGGCCGCGACCGCGAAGTGGCCGGTGCGACCGCGCCCGCCGAGGGGCTGACCTTCCTGGGCCCTCTTTACGAAGCCCACTGGGGCCTGCCCCAGGAAGTGACCTTATGACCCGGATCAAGTTCTGCGGGCTCACCCGCTTCGAGGATGTGCAACTGGCCGCGCGGTTCGGCGTCGACGCGATCGGCTTCGTCATGACGCGGCGGAGCAAGCGCTTCGTCGAGCCGGTCGCCGCGGCGCGACTGCGCGACGCCGTACCGCCCTACGTGACCATCGTGGCGCTGGTGATGGACGACGAGCCTGCCTACATCGACGAGATCCTGCGTGTGCTGCGCCCGGACATGCTGCAGTTCCATGGCGCCGAAACCGACGAGCAATGCGCCGGATACGGCGTGCGCTATACCAAGGCCATCGCGATGGGTGAGGGCGAGGCCGCGCTCGACCGCCTGCATCGGTTCCCCCGGGCCGCCGGCCTGCTTCTCGATGGGCACGGCCTGGGCGAGCAGGGCGGCAGTGGGCAACGGTTCGACTGGTCCCTCATGCCGAAGGATCTTGCGCAGCCTTTGATCCTCGCCGGCGGGCTCAGTGCGGACAACGTGGCGCAGGCGATCCGCCTGGCTCGGCCCTGGGCGGTGGACGTCTCCAGTGGGATCGAGTCGTCGCCGGGCATCAAGGATCGGGCTAAGATGGAACGCTTCATTTCCGCTGTACGAAGATAACGAGAAGGCAATGACCGAGATCGTCGATTTCCACGCCTACCCGGATGCGCATGGGCGCTTCGGGGCCTACGGCGGCATCTACGTGGCCGAGACGCTCATGGAGCCGCTTGCCGAACTGACCGCCGCCTACGAGAAGTTGCGCACGGATCCCGCCTTCATCGCCGAGCTCGACCGCGATCTCAAGTACTACGTCGGCCGCCCCAGCCCGGTTTACCACGCGGAGCGCCTGTCCAGGCACGTCGGTGGCGCACGAATCCTGCTCAAGCGCGAAGACCTGAACCATACCGGCGCGCACAAGATCAACAACACCGTGGGCCAGGCGCTCGTCGCCAGGCACATGGGCAAGACACGGATCATCGCCGAGACCGGCGCCGGCCAGCATGGCGTGGCCAGTGCGACGGTCGCCGCCCGCATGGGCCTGAAGTGCGTCGTGTACATGGGTGCCGTGGACATCGAGCGCCAGAAGATCAACGTCTACCGCATGCGCCTGCTCGGTGCCGACGTGGTCCCTGTCACGTCGGGTTCGAAGACGCTGAAGGATGCGCTTAACGAAGCGATGCGCGACTGGGTCACCCATGTCGCCGACACCTTCTACATCATCGGCACGGTGGCCGGTCCGCACCCTTATCCGCAGATGGTCCGCGATTTCAACGCGATCGTCGGCCGCGAAGCGCGCGAGCAGGTCCTCGAGCAATTTGGCCGCCTGCCGGATGTCATCACCGCATGTGTCGGCGGTGGGTCGAACGCGATCGGTCTGTTCCATGCCTTCCTCAACGACCACGACGTACGCATCGTCGGCGCCGAGGCTGCCGGCGATGGCATCGAAACCGGCCGTCATGCCGCCTCGCTGGCCGCCGGCAAGCCGGGCGTTCTGCACGGCAATCGCACGTATGTGCTGTCCGATGCAAACGGTCAGATCGTCGAGACGCATTCGGTATCGGCCGGCCTGGATTATCCGGGCGTCGGTCCCGAGCATGCCTTCCTGAAGGATGCCGGCCGCGCCGAGTATGTCGGTATCACCGACGACGAGGCTCTGGAAGCCTTCCATCTGCTGGCGCGCACCGAGGGCATCCTCGCCGCGCTGGAGTCGAGCCACGCGATCGCTCAGGGCATCAAGCTGGCGCGCGAATTGCCCAAGGAGGGCCTGGTGCTCGTCAATCTTTCCGGCCGTGGCGACAAGGACGTGCACACCATCGCCGAGCGTGAAGGAATCGAACTCTGATGAGCCGCATCGAACGCCGTTTCGCGGCGCTGAAGGCCGCCGGCCGCACGGGCTTGATTCCCTTCGTCACCGCCGGCGATCCGTCGCCCGACGATGTCGTGCCGATGCTGCACGCCCTGGTCGCCGCCGGCGCCGACGTGATCGAGCTGGGTGTGCCGTTCTCCGACCCGATGGCCGACGGCCCGGTCATCCAGCACGCCAGCGAGCGCGCTATCGCCAAGGGCGTCGGCCTGCACAACGTGCTGGCCTGGGTCGCGGCTTTCCGTGAGACCGACGATGAGACGCCGATCGTCCTGATGGGTTATCTCAATCCGATTGAAATGTACGGTTACGCGGAGTTCGCCGACGATGCCGTCGAAAAAGGCATCGATGGCATCCTCATGGTCGACTGCCCACTGGAGGAGTCGCACGTGCTCGAGCCCCTTCGGGCAGCCGGCCTCGACCAGATCCTGCTCGCCTCGCCGACCACCACCGAGACGCGCCTCGCGGCACTGAGCGAGGCGGCGGCGGGCTTCCTGTATTATGTGTCGTTCGCTGGCATCACCGGCGCGGCCCAGCTGAGCACCGGCGACATCGCCGAGCGCGTGGCAGGCATCCGGGCCCGGTCGAAGGCTCCGGTGGCCGTCGGGTTCGGTGTCCGCGATGCGGCCAGTGCGGTGGCGATCGGCGCCTTCGCCGACGCCGTGGTCATCGGCAGTGCCCTGGTCGATCGCCTCTCCGGCGCGACCTCGGCGGACGACCTCGCCGGCAGGGCACATGACTTCCTCGCGCCGATCCGCGCTGCGCTCGACGCGCGCTGAACGGCCGTTGCGTTAGAACGGATACACGGAGAGAACGATGAACTGGCTGCAGAAAATCATGACGCCGAAGACCCGCGCGCAGCAGCGCGCGGCCGGCGACAACAAGGGTAAGGTGCCCGAGGGCGTGTGGGAGAAGTGTGCCGGTTGCGGCACCGTCCTTTACAAGCCGGAGCTCGAGAAGTCGCTGATGGTCTGCCCGAAATGCGGCCACCATCACGCGATCAGCGCGCGCGTTCGCCTGAACGCTTTCTTCGACGAGGGCAGCACCACCGAGCTCTGGGCGAAGATGGAAGCGGTCGATGCGCTGAAGTTCAAGGACCAGAAGAAGTACAAGGATCGCGTCGCCGCCGCCCAGAAGGCGACGGGCGAAAAGGATGCGCTCATCGCCATGTCCGGCCGTCTGCTGGATCGGCCCGTCGTGTCGGTGGCCTTCGAGTTCGCCTTCATGGGCGGTTCGATGGGCTCGGTGGTCGGCGAGAAGTTCGCCCGTGCCGCGGAGCGTGCCCTGGCCGACAAGAGCGCCCTGGTCTGCTTCGCCGCCACCGGTGGCGCACGCATGCAGGAAGGCCTGTTCTCGCTGATGCAGATGGCCAAGACCTCGGCTGCGCTGGCGCGCATGCGCGACGCCGGCGTGCCTTACATCTCGGTGCTCACGCATCCGACCACCGGCGGTGTGTCGGCCAGCCTGGGCATGCTGGGCGACATCAATGTCGCCGAGCCGAAGGCCCTGATCGGCTTCGCCGGTCCGCGCGTCATCGAACAGACGGTTCGCGAGACCCTGCCGGAAGGCTTCCAGCGTCCCGACTTCCTCGTCGAGCACGGCGCGATCGACGTGATCGTCGACCGCCGCGAGATGCGCGACAAACTCGGCGCGATGCTCGGCATCCTGCAGAAGGCGCCCCGCGCCGCGGCGTGATGCTCTCGCTCTGCTGGGCAGGGACCCGCGCGATATGGAATAGAAAGGCCTGGCTTGCGCCGGGCCTTTTCTTTGGCGTGACTCAGACCAGCACGCGTTCCGCCCAGAGCGAAAGCGTGCCAAGGCCGGCCCCGATCGCCGTCGCCGCCAGCACATCGCTCGGATAGTGCAGGCCGAGCACCACGCGCGAAGCGCCGACGAGCGCCGCGAAGCCGATCAGGAAGGGCGCGAGGATCGGGTAGTGCGCCACCGCGACGACGGTGAACGCGACCGCCTGAAGCGTGTGCCCGGACGGGAAGCTGAATTCGTCGAGCGGCGGCACGTGGGCGATCACGCCGGGGCAGGTACGGAAGGGGCGCGGGCGGCGCGTCCAGCGCTTGAGCACGCGGTAGAGCATCAATGCGGTCAAACCCGTGACCGCCATCTGGGCGGCGACGGCGACGCCGTGCCAGCCGCCGACAACGGCGATGACCGTCATCAGCGAATACCAGAAGACACCATCGCCGAGACGGCTGATGGCGCCGAAGAAAATGCCGATGGCGCGACGTGCGCCCCAGCGATTGGCGGCGACGCACATGCGGCGGTCGAGGTTCGCCCTACGCGGCGACGGCGGTGCTGCGCTCATGGACATTCTCCTCGGAAAGGGACCGCATGATGGCTTCGAAGTCGTTCACGACCGACTCGGGCGAAAGGCCGGCGACGGACGTGCGCGCGGCATGACCCATCGCCGTGCGCACCGTGGCGTCGGCGCCCAGGGTGGCGGCGCGCTCGATAAGTCCACCCTCGTTGCCCGGCGCAATGCGGATGCCGTTCTGTCCGTTGCGGATAAATTCGCGTGCGGCCGCCTCGGCATAAGCCACGACGGGCAGGCCGGAAGACATCGCCTCCAGGACCACGTTGCCGAAGGTTTCGGTCAGGCTGGGAAAGACGAAGAGGTCGGCGCTGGCGTAGAACGCGGCCAGCACATCGCCGCGACGCGTGCCAGCGAAGATGACATCCGGGTTGGCGGCTTCCAGGGCGGCCCGGCCCGGACCGTCGCCGACGATCACGCAGCGTGCCTCGGGGACGCGACGCGCCAGGGCCCGGTAGGCCTCGATCACCACGTGGAGATTCTTTTCCGGTGCGACGCGGCCGACGCTAAGCATCACCGGTGTATCCGGGCCGGCGCCCCAGCTTTCGCGCAGGGATTCGTTGCGGCGTTCCGGATGAAAGCGCAGCGTATCGACGCCGCGACGCAGGACCCGCACGTCGTGCACGCCGAGGTCGTTGAGTTCTCCGGCCAGCTGACCTGTCGGCACCAGGGTGGTCTGCGCCCGACGATGGAAGCGTGCGAGGTAACGCCGCACGAAAGGTGTCAGCGCGCCGAACCCGTAGTGGCCGACATAGAAGTCGAAGCGGGTATGGAAGCCCGTGGCCACCGGAGTGCCGAGACGACGAGCGGCGCTGACCGCGGTCCAGCCGAGCGGGCCTTCGGTGGCCACGTAGATCGCGTCGGGGCGTTCGGCGCGCCAGCGGCGCTCGATGCGGAAGCGGGCAGGGAGGCCGAAGCGGAGGCCCGAGTAGCGGGGCAGTGCGGCGCCTTCGACGGCCAGGACATCCATGCCGGCGTCGGCCAGCGGCGGCGTGTCCGGATGGATCGGCCGGATCAGGTCGACCGTGTGACCTCGCCGTAGCAGTCCGCGGGCAAGCGTCTGGACGGTAAGGGCTACTCCGTTGACGTCCGGTGCGTACGTCTCGGTGACGATGCCGACTCGCATGGCGGTGCCCCTTCTGGCCCTGGCTTGACGCATGCTCGCGCACAGGCGTGTCGGGGCGGTTATCGGGGCATGACCGGCATATGACAGCGGCACTGGGTTAAAATCGCGGTCTTGCCTGCCGAACGACCCACACGATGACCGTCCGTACCCGCTTCGCTCCCAGTCCCACCGGCTACCTCCATATCGGCGGTGCCCGCACCGCGCTGTATTGCTGGCTGGAATCCCGCCGCCGTGGCGGCGAGTTCGTGCTGCGTATCGAGGACACGGACCGTGAGCGCTCCACGCAGGAAGCCGTGCAAGCCATTCTCGACGGCATGTCGTGGCTCGGCCTGGTTCATGACGAAGGCCCGTACTACCAGACGCTGCGCATGGATCGCTACCGTGAGGTCGCCGAGCAGCTGCTGCGCGAGGGCAAGGCCTATTACGCCTACGAGACCAAGGAAGAGATCGAGGCCATGCGCAACGCGGCCATGGCGGCGGGCGTGAAGCCGCGCTACAACGGCTATTACCGCGATCGCGACGAGCCGCTTCGCGACGATCCGAACCGGGTCATCCGCTTCAAGAATCCCGCGACCGGCACGGTCGTCTTCGACGACAAGGTGAAGGGGCGCATCGAGTGGTCGAACGAAGAACTCGACGATCTGGTGATCTTCCGTTCGGATGGCTTTCCGACCTACAACTTCGCCGTGGTCGTGGACGACATCGACATGGGGATCACGGAAGTGATCCGTGGCGACGACCACGTCAACAATACGCCGCGTCAGATCAACATCTACAAGGCGCTCGGTGCCCCCGTGCCCGAGTTCGCGCACCTGCCGATGATCCTCGGCCCGGACGGCCAGAAGCTGTCCAAGCGCCACGGCGCGGTCAGCGTCATGCAGTATCGCGACGACGGGTTCCTGCCGCACGCGCTGCTCAACTACCTCGTTCGCCTGGGCTGGTCGCACGGCGACCAGGAAATCTTCTCGGTCGAGGAAATGAAGACCCTGTTCGACGTGGCCGACGTGAACAAGGCGGCCTCGCGCTTCGACGTCACCAAGCTCTCCTGGCTCAACCAGCACTACCTGAAGACCGACGATCCGGCGCTGCTCGGTCCGGAACTCGCCTGGCACCTGGAAAGGATCGGCATCGACGCGTCGAAGGGCCCGAACCCGGCGGATGTCGTGGTGGCGCTGCGCGACCGCGTGCAGACCTTCAAGGAAATGGCCGAACGCGCGAAGATCTGGTACGGGCCGATCGTCGAATGGGACGACAAGGCGATCGAGAAGCACCTGCGCACCGAAACGGCGGCGTCGGCCCTCGAGGCCGCCAAAGCCGAAATGACCGCGCTGGCCGAGTGGACGCCCGAAGCGATCCACGGCGCGGTGGAGCGCGTCGCGGCGTCGCTCGAACTGGGCATGGGCAAGGTGGCCGCTCCGCTGCGCGTCGCGATGACGGGTACCCAGGTCTCGCCCTCCATCGAGCACACCATCTTCCTGGCCGGCCGCGAGGGTGCGATCGCGCGTATCGACGAGGCGCTCGTCCGCTCGCGTGGATGAACTCCTCGCGCAGGCAATGCGAGGGGTCGATCCCGACGACCCCGCTGCGTCGCTGCACATTTTCAGCAACCTCATGGGCCTGGTGCCCTGGGGGAGCCTGATTGCCTGGCAGGTCTTCTTCGTCCTCGTCGGCGCCCTGCTTGGCTGGTGGCGGGGCAGGCTCATGGCGGGAATCGTTGGGGCGCTGGTACTGGGGCCCTTCGGCTGGATCATTCCCTTCATGGCGAAGCGAGCGGCGCAGCCGCCGCCGCTTCCGGGCTCGAAAAAACGCTGACGTGGCCTCATGTTAGACTGACGCACACGAGGATTTCGATGTGACCACGCAAGCCGCCCACCGACACGATCACGAGCACCACGATGACGCGCGCAGCTTCGTCGCGGCGGTCGAGCATGCCTCGAACGAGCGTGGCCTGCGGCTTACGCCGCTGCGTCGTGAAGTGCTCGAGCTGGTCGCGAGTGCGGGCAAGCCGGTGAAGGCGTACGACCTGCTCGACCGCTTGCGTGAGAAGCACGGCAATGCCGCGCCGCCGACGGTTTACCGGGCACTCGATTTCCTGCTCGAGAACAGCTTCATCCACAAGCTCGAGTCGATCAACGCCTACGTGTCCTGTCACCATCCTGCCGAATCGCATCAGGTGCCTTTCCTGATCTGCGACAAGTGCCATTGCGCGCAGGAAGTCTGCGACGAGCGAGTCGCCGAGCTGATCGAGGCACAGGCCAAGGCTTTCGGGTTCCGCCCCCAGGCCCAGACGCTCGAAGTCCACGGCATCTGCAAGAACTGCCACTGATCAGGGAGCTGGCTGTCCATGATGGGGTCGCTTCGCGCTGGATATCGCCGCTGAAGCGGCTCCCACACGGGGAGGCGCGATGGTGCTTGGCTTAAGTGATGTTATAAAGTAACATATCTTGCCTGGACCCGTGCAAGAAGTCACGCTATGCATCCCATGACCGATCTCCCCGTCGAATCACCTGCCGATGCCGATGCCGAGGCGCCCAAGCGCTGGTGGCACGCCGCCGATCGGGTGGGGGCACTGGCGTCGTTCCTGTGTGCGATCCACTGCGCGGCGCTGCCGTTCGTGCTGGCGCTGCTCCCGGTGCTCGGGCTGTCGTTCCTCGCCGATCACCGCTTTGAAGCGGGTTTCGTCGCCTTCGCCTGTGTCCTCGCCAGTGCCGCTCTGGTCTCGGGCTTTCGTCGACACCGTCGCCGGCTGCCACTGATCCTGGCGACACCGGGCCTGATGCTGCTGGTGCTGGGCGTTACCGTCCTGCACAGCCACTCGTTGATCGTGCACAGCGTACTGGTCACTTGCGGCGGCTTCCTGTTGGCCTCGGCTCACTTCGTGAACCTGCGGGTCGATCGCAGCGAACACGCCGGCCATATCCACGGCCCGTCCTGCGCGCACTCGTGATTGTGTAACCGCAGCCGGATTCCCTAGCCTTCGCGCATGGCACACGATCACTCCCACGACCACGCCGGCCATTCGCACGGCGAGGCTCACGCGCACGACCACAGCCACTTCGAAGGGAGCAGCGAGAAGAAGCTGCTGTTCGCTTTCGTCCTGACGCTGATCATGCTGCTCGTCGAAGCGGCCGGTGGACTGGTCTCCGGATCGCTCGCACTGCTGGCCGATGCCGGCCACATGCTGGTGGATGCGCTTGCCCTGTTGCTCGCTTTCCTTGGTGCGCGTTTCGCCGCCCGGCCGGCCGATGCGCGGCGCAGCTATGGCTACGGCCGCATCGAGGTCCTCGCGGGCTTCGTCAACGCGCTGACCCAGTTCGCCCTCGTCGCCTTCATCGTCGTCGAGGCGGTGCAGCGCTTGTTCGATCCGCAGCCGATCCTGTCCGGGGTCATGCTGATCGTGGCGGCGGTCGGCCTGGTCGCCAACGTGGTCGTGCTGCGCACGCTGCACGGGCATGATCCCGACGACGTGAACATCGCCGGCGCGAGCTTGCATGTGCTCGGTGACCTGCTCGGCTCGGTCGCCGCGGTGCTCGCCGCGTTGGCCGTGCGCTGGGCGGGTTGGCTCTGGGCGGATCCCGCGCTGTCGATCCTGGTGTCGCTGCTGATCCTGCGCAGTGCCTGGTCCCTGCTGCGGCGCTCCGGTCACATCCTGCTCGAGGGCACGCCCGAGGGCGTGCATCTGGTCGACATCGAAACGGGTCTGCGCGAGGCCGACGAGAACATTCTCGACATCCACCACGTCCATGTCTGGCAGGTCACCGCCGGCTCGCGGATGGCCACCTTGCATGTCGAACTGCGGCCTGGCGCCGATCCGGCGCGCTGTCTCACGGCCATCAAGACCATGCTTCTCGAGCGCTGGCAGGTGGGTCACGCCACGGTCCAGTTCGACCCGGGCCACTGTCCGGACGAGCTGGAAGGCTGCGCAAAGAGCGGTCAGCACGTTCACTGAACCGCCGTCAGGCTTGCCATTTACGCCGCCGCTGATACGATGGCCGGCCGTTCCTCTTCATCATTCAGAATCAAGGAGTTTCCCATGGGCAAGGGCGACCGCCGCACCCGTCGCGGCAAGATCAACCGTTCCAGCTATGGCAATGCCCGTCCGCACGTTGACGTCGTCAGCGGCGCAGCCGTTGCAAAGCCGGCTGCCGCAAAGCCGGCCGCTGCCGCTGCCAAGAAGGCGGCACCGCGCAAGAAGGCGTAACGCCTTTGCCGCGTGAGATGAAAAGCCCCGCATTGCGGGGCTTTTTGTTGGTTCTTCGCGGATTACCGGGGACGGGCGCTGGGCATGCCGGGCATTCTTTCGCACCTCGCCTAGGGCTCGCCTTCGGCATCGCGGGCTCGGCTGCGCCATCGCTTTGTACACTTGGGCGTTTCGCGGGGAGACCTTGGCGCCCACCCTCGCTGCTCAGACAGGTCCTCCGCGTTCGGTGCGGAAGGCCGCTGCGCGGCCTATGTATCTATATGGCCTACGGCCGCTCACTTGTGCGGAACTCGCCTCGAGGGTGGACGCCAAGGTCTCTCACGACGATACGGTCAGCTGGCAGGAGAGCCGTTGTGTGGTGCCGTCGTCGGCCCCGGCCGCGCCCGGAACATCCGGGCGAAGCGGACGCGGTTGCTGGTACCCGGTTGCCCAATACCTTCCTCGCGCTTGTGTCGGCGTGCCTGCCGGCGATGCCGTGGCGGCTTTGGCTCGACCCACGCGAGCCTCATGGTTCGGGAGAGTCTTCGGTGCCCACCCTCGAGGCGAGTTCCGCACAAGTGGAGCGGCCGTAGGCCAATAAGAACATGGGCCGCGCATGAACTGACCCCCGGAAGTTGGACACCGTCCAATCTCCAGGGGTTTTTTCATGACTAAGTACGACAAAGCATTCAAGTTAAAGATCGTGAGGCTGTGCCAGCGGGGCCCTGGGGGCTACAAGGTGGT
>Ga0255336_100220_pt1 | contig 116385 bp, 125 predicted proteins | sample MeOH1_35cm_T3_17_FD_189102 | JGI IMG/M metagenome (GOLD analysis project Ga0255336, IMG submission 189102) | Sandy soil microbial communities from University of British Columbia, Vancouver, Canada - MeOH1_35cm_T3_179 | ecosystem: Engineered > Artificial ecosystem > Sand microcosm > Unclassified...
GTGTGGCGCACAGGCGAGATGAAATTGTTTACATTTAGGGGAGGCGCGTACACAAAAGATGTTGCTAGCGCGTTTCTGGTCTTGGCAATCGACAGAACAGCATTCTTGGTATTCCGGGTAGAAGGTCATCCCTTGAACGTGCAGAAAGACATCTGACCCCAATGCCAGTCTTTTGCCAAATACTAAAATCATAACCATCACTAGTTTGATTTGCAAGTCCGTAAAGGACTATTCTTGAGATGTACAGGCCATTACCGACTTTGAAGTGAGGGAACCCTCAAAGCACTTGCCCGGATCACAGACGCTGCGATGACTTTCGCACCAAGATGGACTACTACTACATCTTGATCATAAACCAATATGCTGCTGTGCAGCATTGTGCTTGCAGTACATGCCTTACTTAGGATGTTTCAGCTCACATTGTTGAGGTCCTGTACAAGGCAATTTGCCCTTGTGAAACAATGGCAGCGCTTAAGCGGTCCGATGCCCAGCACGACCGCTATTCCAACCAGAAGATATATTTCAGTTTGCTAGCATCTGCTCAGGTCTTGATCATGTTTGGCTGAAGACCAGCTGAGTCCTCTCGAGTCTGACTTCCTATTGCTCTCTGAGAATTCTTCCAAAGTTCACCTACACTCGTGTCATTTGGCATTGTAAGTGGAGGAAAGATGCTTGAGCCTCGCTCTGAAACAAAACTCCTATGATCCTCTCACCATCATCTACGAGCCTGGTCACACCGGCGATTTTACCGCCTACAGAGATATGACACGACAAAGATATACTATCAGGCTATCGAGTCGAAATGGCAAGGCCTTTCCAATGCTTCGCACTGCTGCGGTCCGTCCATTGGCGGGCGCCAACCAGGGTGGTTCTGTGCTTGTTTGGAGGTATAACACTGGCTCTGACCCATCACGTCCTCAGCCTGCACCTCCACGGCATGGCTGTTACGGATTTGAGTTTGACTCAGCCTTGGGTCATCAGAGTCAGCAGTGCATTGGCATATCTGGTGAAGGTCCTTCTTGTCGTATCTGCTGGAGCAGCCTACTTCCAATGTGTCTGGCAGGAAGCAAGGAAGACACCGACTAGCATCGGCCATTTCGATTCTATGTTTGGAGCTCTTGACAACGTCTTTGAATTCTCGGACCTCCGGTTTTGGCTCCGTCGACCAGTTTTAACATTGACGGCGACAATTGTTTGGTATGTATCGCTATCGCCTCTTCTCTCGCCGTCAAGTTCCAGAGACAATGATCTTCCACCTTCCCCCACCCCCGCGCATACATCCATTTCTGTGTATTGCTGTGCAATGCAGCGGGGGATTCATGACCTGCTACACTAGCTCTGAGATGCTGCAGCTCACCCGGTACAGTTGCTGATGCTTCTCAGGCTCTTACCACTCGTCGCAATTATTACACCTGGGACTCTTTCGGTGGTCTCGGCGCCTCATTCTGAATTAAAGACTGTTGCCGTGCAACAGCGAGAGTATGGATCTGGTCTTTACGGTGCCGCTGTAACGACGGCCAATGGAACTGCTTTCTACGGAGGGGCCAGATCATATTTGAAAGGGCCAACACTTGCAACACTGGTGGAGACCGAAGTTCTCTCAGTCGGATTCTCCTCGACAAATTTGACGTACTCCTTGGACTTTGACGGCCCAGCTGTATCGTGTTCCAATGCTGGTGAGCAAATGACGAGCTCGTTGTGGAAGATCATCGGCGCGTTTCAGCGCTCGGAAAATACCACCCTCCGATACGACGCATGGATCCCCAGGCCCAACACGACCCCAAACAGCACCATTGCAGATGGAACAATTGTCAGCGACGCCGATAGCAATACCAACCTACGCATTTTGGATGAAATATCACCCGACGCGGCGAGAATCTACTATAGCATTGGGCCCCCGCTCTCCGTGCAGTCTACGCTTCAAGTCCCGATTTCTGTCATCCAGTGTGCCTTGTACAACGCTTCCTGGCATGTCGACTTCGATGTTCGCAGCAATGGACAACAAACTCTGACTTCCAATCTCATTTTCCGAAACTGGATGCCCGGCTGGAGCAGCATCATGCCGCCGCTTACGCCAAGCAGGTTCGCCAATCTGACATTCGACTATGCAGGTCTGATGGAGACCTTCGGCTCCACCACGAGCGGTAAATTGCAAGTACCCAACGACCCGACCTTGCCTTTCACAGAGACCAGCATCATGCTCGAAACTAGTCCCATTATGTTTGCTGACGCTGTTATACCCAACATCACCGAGGATGGCATGGTCAACTTGCAGAGAAGTTTTGAGTCACTATTTCAGAACATGACACTCAGTGCTAGGTACGCCGTCCTGCCTCAGCAAGATCTGCGCGGGGATACGTCGCTTCTCAACACCATACACGTGAATGCCACTTCGACAGCATATCGAAACGTGTACTCGTACGATGCTCGGGACCTTCTCATCACCTATTCGATTGCCATCGCCGCGGGTGTCCTGAGCGTCGTGCTTGCGGGGCGGGCAGTGGCCGAGACTGGTGCCATGTACAGCAATAGTTTCTCGGCGGTTGTCAGAGTCACTAGGTCTCATACGGAGCTGGACGAGGTGATCGAAGACGAGGCGGATAGGAGTGGCACCGAGCCTTTGCCCAAAAAGATCGCGGACGCCCGTATATGGCCAGGCCATGCTAGTGTGCAGGAGAAGGCGCCGTCGCCGTTGTCGTTTTCTCTTGCTTTGGACGATAAAGGCCGTGGACCTCATGGAGGATGGATATGAAAGATCTGTTCTGGGCCACTCTCTCTGTCGAAGTCTGGTGTTCCTCCCGTTTGAGTTGAGTATGCTCCACCATTCCCGGGACTGGTATATATGGCTTCTTCGTTGTTGTCCACCAGTTCGGCCTGCGAGATTGGAAGAGGGTTTGCTAGGTTTGGAAGTTGTTTGAATATTCATTCTCATTATTTTACATGCTCAACGACCTCTTCGGGCGCTGATGTCGCAGTTGACACCGCTGCCGAACTCTCCACCTTACGTCGTCGTCCTTCTCCAGTAGCTTTCTCCCCTCCTCCTCTGCATCAGAATCTAGTCCGTCGTATCGACCGGGTGGCATCATGCCTTGAATTCCAAGCCCTTCATTCTCCTCCAATATGTCAACGTGCCTCACGACGTCGTCGATCTTGTTCATGAAAGTGAACTCGGGCGCAGGTTCGCGCCATCCGTACTTGACCTTCACCTTGGCCAGTTCGTCTGCGATTTCCGACCCAGTCAGCAGACAACCCTTGGATCCAAGCTTCTCAACGACGGGACGCAGCAGCCGCGCAGTGCTCAGACAGCTCGGGTCGCGGATGATGACCTGGTTGGCCCAGGTGATGACGCCGAAAAGGGTGAGCAGATGGATCAGCGGGATCACGCCGAGGATGGTACCAGCCCAGCGCCATTGCACAGAGACCAGCTGCGCCTGCACAGGGTACCAGCCTGTCACGTTGCGGCGGGGTCCATTGTAGTCCATGGCGGCGACGGCCTCGATACTGAACTCCATCACGCGGCTCGCGACCATGCCGATGTCTGCAGGCATATCGGGGCTCCACCACGAGTCGATGGTGTACCGCATGTATTGGTACTGGTCGCCGGGTGTGTAGTTGAAGCCCGACCAGCCAATGGCCCCGGCGATGATGCGCGCCTGCGTGTCGGGCATTTGGTACAGTGTGGCGTTCTGGCCGGCCTGGAGATACTCGTCGATGTCAAGGACAGAGGAGAGGGTGTTTTGGCATTTGTAGAAGGATGGTGATGGCACGGTGGTACCATCGGCGCTCTGAAGCGCCATCACCTCCGTGCAGCGCGGGCCACAGGTCGAATTGAGAACGCCAATGTATGTCATGGCTCCAGGTCCGACACGGACCACGTCCAGACTCACGCGCTGCCCGTCCTCATCGAGGTAGGTGACGACGGTGTTGTTCCCGTTTCCGCCCTCGACTATCGTGAACGACGCACAAGTGGCCGTGGTGCTGATGGAACGGTGCGACAGGAGAGTGATATCCGAGTGATCGACATTCAGGTCCTGGAAGACGTACCTCATGCTGGTCCAATCGTCGTTGGCGTAGATGGTCGGAGTGCTGGGCATTCCATAGCTCGGCACCCGACCCTGTCCTGGCGGCGAGGAATTGACGAAAAGGTAGTCCTGGCCTTGGATGCCATAGGAATTGGCCGAGCCCAACTGGGCGTCGTAGGTTGGATGCTCAGCCCCCCACACGTCGCGGATGACGGAGAGGTCGGCGATGCTGATCTGGCCGAAGCGTCGTTCGGGGATGCCGGAGGTGTTTAGACTGTACGTCAATCCCAGCAGCGCGACCAGCACCTGGAGCGTCACGTTGACCGACAGCCAGGCGGTGCAGAGCCATTGCATCTTGTTGAGCCAGACCCGGCCCGGCGTCCGGGCGACCCAGAACAGAGTCATCACTTTCCGCAGACTGTCGCAGTGCATCAGCAGGTCGAATTCATCGAGCGGCCGATACCTCGACGCCAGGAGCCTCCACCGGAGCATCAGCGCATATTCCCGAAACGAACTCGTCAAGTTTTGGCCGAGAAAGACGGAAATGAGGACGATCAGGGCGTTGAAGGCCTTGATCTGGCCCACCCTCATCCGCAGCAGAGTGCCGAAGCCGGCCAGGCAGGCCGCCAGCAGGCCACACAGCAGCAGCGTGATACACCACTGCAGAATGCTTGTGGCGAATAGTCTCCTCCGCTGCCGACCAGGTCTGAATTCGCGGAGGGTGCGCGATGTTGGTGAGGGACCATGTCGGGGCATCAGATGTCGCCATGGCGGCGCAATCCGGCGTTGTGTGAATCTGCTGGACTCGCTTATTGGCGATTGCATTGACTCGCACACCGGTGAGAGGGTGGCTTTTCCATCGGTCATCTGCAAAGAACCGACCGCAGGTATTGGGTTCGGGTGGTGTGGAAGAGCGAGTGGTTGAGCACGCACAGACAATAAAAAATCGCAGAGACCATTATTATAGCCGTTGCTGGATTTCCTTTCCGATAAGTCAGTCCAGGAGCTTTGGACGGCATGATTGGCGTCTCCCGACACGGATACGAAAGTATAATCGTGTCAAAGACCAGTGATGGAGTGTTGCCACAAACATGCTGACAGGTTGCATGTGCTCTGCTAATAGTCTGTAGAAATTCGCCCTGCGGCTGTATGTCAGCTGTTAGCCAAAGCCTCGTCGGGTCGACGAGAAGTGCAGCTGCCTTGAGCTGGCATCAGCGTTTGAATTGTCGACACCACTTGTCCACTGGACATCTCGCCTATTATCCGATGTTATGTTTCCCGGTCTACGACTCTGTTGACCAAACGTCTGGGGTTGGGAGTGGCCGTGGAGATAGGGCCACGCAGCATTCACGATATCATCGTCATGGGTAGATGGCCGGTCAATCATTACTTGCCGTCAACGTCGCAGTTGTTGTCTTGCATTACCTGCAGACACCACGTCTAGCCAGTGTGTCCTGTGTCTTGGACTTTTGGTCTTTTCTTCCACCAGAAATTACTTGCCTGTTCAGATGCGCAGTACTTGGATTTCGAGATTCGGAACAATAAGCCTTTACGTGGATTCGGATTCAGGTTTGGAGCGAGAATTCCGCTTCAGAACGTCAGCCACGCCAGTACGTCAGCAACACCAGCAACGTCAGCCATGCCAGCACGTCAGCAACACCACCAACACCAACACCAGCAACGCCTCAGTCCAGCCATGGCCACAGGTTTTGTGGAAGCTTAAGGTGCGGCTCCTATGCAGGGTCCGACGTCGGCAAACCAGTTTTTAGCTGCGGAGCACATGTGGCATGACTGGTCGGCTAAATTGGAGGTCGGCTGGCTGCAAGATCGCGAGACTTGTGGATGACGGGCGTGCGAAGCGTGATGCAAGCAGACAGGGCGAAAGCTGCAGAGCCATCTAGATAATCCCTGGCGTGGGGTGCAGCTCTGGCGCATCCACAGCCAGTTAATCTCGTGTCGTCAACTGGCCCAGGCCACCATCGCCACCTGGTTTGGACTCGTCGTTTGGGAAAGAAATTCCGGAGAACTGATGATGATGATCAGCCAACGGAAGCCGGGCATGGTCATGGCAGTCCGCCTGCCAGACCTCTCAGGCCAGCGCTTTCTGAGCTCGATGGTCGGCGCACCTCCAGCCACTACGGGATGCTGGCTTGCGATGAAAATTTTTTTCCTGCCCTTGGCGACCCGACGAACTGAACAGTAACTGTCTAGTGATTAGTGGTCGCACGGGAGGGACCGGGGACACGCAGCTCACGGTCAGCGCCGAACTCAAAGTGTCGGAAATGGCACCGTGCGGTGTGAAGGCAGAAAAAGGACCAGCGCCATCGGACAGGATGACACACAATTACTGTGACGTAGCGAGGAAGGACTGGACAGCGAGGCCGAAATGGGCAAGCAGCTGGAGCTTCAATGCCTGTCCGACAACGGCATACAAAATGGTAAGCAAATATGCTGATTGGATCACCCGTCCTTATCTTGCAATCAGATGCCTCGGAAACGTTGTGACTGGCCACTTCCAGCCTGCACCTGCCCCTCCACTGCACCCACCCGCCGCCATTATTATTCTGGAGGGTAGATTGGCCCGGGGCCCGCCTGACACACCTTGCACCTGCACCTTCGCCAGCGAAAACCGCATTTTTTTTCCCAGCGCCTTACCTATAGCTGGCCATATGCCTTTACTCTGCGCAGTACGGGTCTAGGCCGAGTTCTGAACGCCGCCGTCACACCCTGTGGACCGGAGACCACAGACCACCCCCTCCCTTGGCCAGCTCCCTGCCGAGCTCCAGTTCATCTCCCACGACGGGCTGCTGCTCCTCCGGAGTCGGTACGGGCTGTCAAGAACTTGAAGCCATCCCTCCATCATGATACCTTGCCCACTTTGGCGCTAACCTCAATCGTGACATGTTGTAAAACCCCACACGCAGTTTCTTTCTTCCACCTGTCCACCCTCCTCCTCTTCCCACTTTGACTCCTTCATTCCGGTCTCTGCTCACCGTGATCCATTCAGCCTGCCTCTGCTAGAGCGAGACATCATTGTCGACACTGAAAAAGAAGGACCGTTCTCGTGTCAATCGACGGCTTCTTCGGATAGATCGATCCTCGCCCTGCCCCCCCATCGATCCGGTACTGCCGTCGCTCGTCGACGATAGGATGGGCCTGGTCGCGGAGGAGACACACCAACAAGTGATTGAGACCACCGAACCGCAGGAAGAGTACACACCTTATCAGCCCGCCAAGGGCTATGGCTGGGGTGAGGCTTTGCCCGAGAAGCAAGGCCTGTACGACCCTAGCCTCGAGAAGGATGCCTGTGGTGTAGGATTTGCGGCGTAAGTCGGGATACAATGGACATTTGGCCGCTGGACTGACCGTTTTCAGCCACATCAAGGGCAAGGCCAGCCACAAAATCATCAGCGATGGTGAGTGATCTGATGAACCTCGTTCTTCTTGTCTTCGGGCTGACCTTTCTCAGCCCGAAACCTCCTGTGTAACATGACCCACCGCGGTGCGGTGGGTTCAGATGCACGAGATGGTGATGGCGCTGGCGTCATGACCTCGATTCCTCACAAATTCTTTGTCAAGAACTTTGCCCGCGAGGTGGGGGTCGAGTTGCCGCCGCAGGGCCAATATGCGGCCGGCAACTTGTTCTTCAAGCCGGACACGGAGATGCTGAAGCTGGCGACCACCAGCTTCGAGGAAGCCGCACAATCTCTGGGTTTGCGCACGTTGGGCTGGCGTGAAGTACCCCGCGACTCCACCCTTCTCGGGCCGGCCGCTCTGTCGAGGGAGCCGATCATCCTCCAGCCTTTTGTCGTGCTGGCATCCGCTTACGGGACGGGCAAGACGCCTGACGTGATCGACGCCGAACAGTTTGACGAAGTGGCGTTTGAGAAGAAGCTCTACCTCCTCCGCAAAGCGGTCTCGCACGACGCGCGATGGAAACCATGGTTCTACGTCTGCTCTCTGAGCAACAAGAACATTGTGTACAAGGGCCAGCTGGCCCCGGTGCAAGTGTACCAGTACTATCACGATCTCGTCTCGGTGGACTATGAAGGTCACTTCGCCTTGGTCCACTCTCGCTTCTCCACCAATACCTTTCCCTCGTGGGATCGATCACAACCGCTGCGGTGGCTGGCGCACAACGGTGAAATTAACACGCTCCGCGGCAACAAGAACTGGATGAGAGCGCGTGAGGGCGTGCTCAAGTCGGATCTCTTTGGCGATGACTTGGAAAAACTGTTCCCCATCGTCGAAGACGGCGGGTCGGATTCGGCCGCGTTCGACAACGTCCTCGAACTGCTCGTCATGAATCGCGTGCTGTCCTTGCCCGAAGCCGTCATGATGATGGTGCCCGAGGCGTGGCAGGGGAACGAAGCCATGGATCCGGGCAAGGCCGCCTTTTACGAGTACGCCGCTTGTTTGATGGAGCCCTGGGACGGCCCCGCGTTGTTCACCTTCTCGGACGGCCGCTACTGCGGTGCCAACCTGGATCGAAATGGCCTCCGACCGTGCCGGTACTACGTCACGGACGACGACCGCATTGTCTGCGCGTCGGAGGTCGGCACCATCTACATCGAGCCGGAGCGGGTCATCCAGAAAGGACGTCTTCAGCCGGGCAAGATGTTACTCGTGGACACCCAAGCCGGTCGCATCATCGACGACGCCGAGCTCAAAAACACCGTGGCCACGCGACAGCCGTTCAAGGAGTGGCTGGACAAAAATTTGATCAAGATGCCCCAAGTGTATCAGTCCTTGGCGAGCGAGCTGGACTTGTCGTATCAGCTCACGGAGACGACCCTCCAGTCGGATCCGCTCCTGCGCGCGTTCGGATACTCGTTTGAGCAGGTCAGTCTCCTCCTCGGACCCATGGCGGCCGACTCCAAGGAAGCGCTGGGGTCGATGGGGAATGATGCGCCGCTGGCCTGCTTGGCCCAGCAACCCCGTCTCCTGTTCGAGTATTTCCGCCAACTCTTTGCCCAAGTCACGAACCCGCCGATCGACCCGATCCGGGAAGCCATCGTCATGTCGCTGGAGTGCTACATCGGCCCTCAGGGCAATCTCCTCGAGATGGATCAGTCCCAGGCGGCCCGACTGCTCTTGCCGTCTCCCATTCTCGAGATTGAGACCTTCAATGCGATCAAGAACATCCACCATTACCGCCCCGATTGGACGGTGAGGACGATTGACATCACGTTCGACAAGTGGTCCGGCGTCGAGGGCTACATGAACGCTCTGGACGCCATCTGCGACGCGGCCACCGCTGCGATTGAAGAGGGCGACAAGATCATCATCCTCTCGGACCGTGCCACCTCGGCCGACCGAGTGCCGGTCTCGTCACTCCTGGCCACCGGTTTGGTGCATCATCATCTGGTCCGTAACCGGTGGAGATCGCGAGCCGCGGTCGTCATCGAAACCGCCGAGGCCCGCGAGGTCCATCACATGTCGGTGCTCGTGGGATACGGCGCCGATGCCATCAACCCTTACCTTGCCATGGAATGCATCTTGAAGATGAATCGGGAAGGCCTCATCCGGAAGAAGTTGTCGGACCAGCAGGTCATCGCGAACTACAAAGCATCCTGTGATGGGGGCATTCTCAAAGTCATGAGCAAAATGGGCATCTCCACTCTGCAGTCGTACAAAGGGGCCCAGATTTTTGAAGCCCTGGGCATCGACGATTCCGTCGTGGACAGATGTTTTGCAGGAACGGCGACGCGCATCCGTGGCATGACGTTCGAGCTGATCGCCGAAGACGCCTTCGCCTTCCATGAGAAGGGCTTCCCTTCGCGTCACATTCGGGAGATTCCTGGCCTGAGCGAGTCGGGAGAATACCACTGGCGGGACGGAGGTGAAGCACACGTCAACGACCCCGTGAGCATTGCCAATATCCAAGACGCGGTCCGGACGAAGAACGACAAGTCATACGAAGCCTACTCTCTCTCCGAGTATGAGCAGATCAAAAATTGCACGCTGCGAGGCTTGCTTGATTTCGACTTTGACCAGCGCGCTCCCGTGCCCATCGATCAAGTCGAACCGTGGACCGAGATTGTGCGGCGATTCTGCACAGGGGCCATGAGCTACGGTTCCATTTCCATGGAAGCACACTCGACGCTGGCCGTGGCCATGAATCGACTGGGTGGCAAGTCCAACACGGGCGAAGGCGGAGAGGACCCCGAACGAAGCCTCAAGCTGCCCAACGGCGACTCGATGCGCTCGGCGATCAAGCAAATTGCCTCTGGTCGGTTCGGTGTGACGTCCCACTACCTCGCCGACTCCGATGAACTTCAAATCAAGATGGCTCAGGGTGCCAAACCCGGCGAAGGTGGTGAACTTCCAGGGCACAAAGTCTCGGAGCCGATTGCGCGCACGAGGCATTCCACCCCCGGCGTCGGGCTCATCTCTCCGCCTCCCCACCACGACATCTACTCGATCGAAGATCTGAAACAGTTGATCTACGATCTCAAATGTTCCAATCCTCGCGCCCGTGTCTCGGTCAAACTGGTGTCAGAAGTCGGTGTCGGTATCGTCGCGGCCGGTGTGGCGAAAGCAAAGGCAGACCACATTTTGATCTCTGGTCACGACGGTGGTACTGGTGCGTCGCGATGGACCGGCATCAAATATGCCGGTTTACCTTGGGAACTGGGCCTCGCGGAAACGCACCAAACGTTGGTGCTCAATGACCTCCGTGGCCGTGTCATTGTCCAAACCGATGGTCAGATTCGGACGGGCCGTGATGTCGCCATTGCCTGCTTGTTGGGAGCGGAAGAGTTTGGCTTTGCCACCACGCCTCTCATTTCCATGGGATGTATCATGATGCGAAAGTGTCTGGCATCGGACACTCTGGTCCGTACCGACCATGGCAACAAGCGCGTCGCGGACGTTCAGATTGGTGACCGTCTCTTCGATGCCGAAGATCAACCGGTACTCTGTACTGGTGTTTCGGCAGAGGCATCGGGGTCGCTGAAAAGGATCACGTATCAAGAATTCGACTCCCCCGCATGCACGTCGTTCACCTGCACGCCCGACCACCACCTCACGCTGGTCACCGCTGGCACGAGGCCGTTCCTTTCGGATACAACGATCACTTGGATCACTCGCTGCGACCGAAAGAATGTTGTCAAAGACACCAACGACCTCTATCTCGACGTCCTCAGCGATGTCTTCTTTCGCGACTTGGTCGACGGCGACGATGAGCCGGATGCTGCTGCCGTGCACGAGTACATCGATACCGTGCTGGATCGCCACTATCACAGGGGAGACCACGCGCATTCGGAGAAAATTGATGAGTACCTGCAACTGCTCGCGGATGAGGAGCTTGCCAATGAGCCGGGTCTCGTCACGGAAGCCATGCACTCAGCGATGGACCGCTATTTGGAGAATCGATCAATGCTGTCGATTTCACCGGAAGAAATTCCGGCCGAAATTTTTGACGCCTCTTTATCTCCCATTAAGAATGGTGAATCTTCTCACAGTTCGGGTGAAGAGAACTCTTCGACCATCTCGAACAATGAGATTGATGATTCTGCACGTTGGGCTGCGGTACGACAATCTCTTGATGAAATCCACTGTGCATGTGGGGGTGTCCGCAAAGTGGTGCGCCGGTTCAAAAATGCCGAGCAAGCACAGGCCGCGCACCAAGTGCTGTTGAGCAATCGTGCTGACCTCATTGACCCTCTCGTTGTCCGAGATGCTGAGACATTTTCTATGACGGTTGAACAGTTTGAGAATCTCTGCTCTCGAGAAATCACACGCAACCATCTGAAACTGTACCGGGCACCCTGGGCTGAAGTGCCTGGCGTTGTCTCCTCTGCTCCACGTCAATCTCTCCCTCTTGATCCATATTTTCTGGGTCTGTGGCTGGGGGATGGGGTCAAGAGCAGTCCTGAAATTGCTTCTTCTGATCGTGAGATCGCGGTCTGGCTGCACTCATATGTCACGAGGTTGAATGAGCAGCGTCCTTCTGGTGCCCGGGAACTTTGCCTTCAAGAGAGGCTGGTGCATCCCAAGGGCACCGAGAAGCACGGCTACGTCTCGAGTGTGGATGTATACAGCTTTAGGATCTCGTCCGGCTCTGAATCAGAAGGCGACCTGTGGAATCCCATCACGGCGGCCTTGCAGGATCTGGGGCTCTGGGGAGATAAAAGCGCCGGCATTCCGGCCGCGTACTTCGAGGCGGATGAAGAAAGTCGGCTAACAGTCATCGCTGGACTCATCGACAGCGACGGTTGTTACGTCAAGTCCCACAATTCCTACCGCTTCGTCCAGCAAGGCGAACACAAGAAACTGGTGCACGACATCAAAGAGTTGGCCTTGAGCTGCGGTATTTCTGTCACTGGCGTGGACCATGAGATTTGGCCAGGTTTCGCCGGCAAAGGACCTCAGTCTCTCAAGTGGTTTGTGTACCTGGGAAAAGGCGCCGCGAAATTCCAACGCCACCTTCTCCTCCCTCGAAAACGTCAACACCTTCACCAAGCCTCGTACGCTCATGATGTTCGTCCATTCAAGATCGAGGCCGTCAATGATGGCCCTTACCGAGCCATCGAAGTGAGTGGAGGCCAGTTCCAACTTGCGAACCGCCTCGTCGTCCAGAATTGTCATTGTATGTCCCTGATCCCCTTTCTCGATGACAATCTATACAACAGAACTGACTTCATTTAGTGAACACCTGCCCCGTCGGCATCGCGACACAAGACCCTTTGCTGAGGAAGAAGTTTGAAGGCACTCCAGAACATGTCATCAATTTCTTCTACTACATTTCGAACGAGCTTCGAGCGATCATGGCCAAGCTTGGGATCCGAACCGTCAACGAAATGGTGGGCCGCGCCGAACTGCTGAGAGTTCGAGATGATCTCCGGACTCCCAAGACGGAGAACATTGACCTTTCTCTGATCCTGACCCCAGCACATTCGATCCGTCCCGGCGTGGCGACTTACAATGTCCGCAAGCAAGACCACCGATTGCATACTCGCCTCGACAACAAGCTGATCTCAGAATCCGAGCTGGCCCTCGAAAAAGGTCTCCCCTGTCGGATTGAAACCGACATTGTCAACACCGACCGCACGCTGGGCGCGACCTTGTCCTACCACATCAGCAAGCATTATGGCGAGGCGGGCCTCCCAAAGGACACCATTCATGTCAACATCAAAGGCTCTGCGGGCCAATCTTTTGGTGCCTATTTGGCGCCGGGAGTCACTCTCGAGCTTGAAGGCGATTCTAATGATTACGTCGGCAAAGGCCTGTCCGGTGGCAGCTTGATCATTTATCCTCCCCGCAGCGCCGTCTTCAAGGCGGAGGAGAACATCCTGATCGGCAATGTCTGTCTCTACGGTGCCACGAGCGGCACGTGCTTCTTCCGCGGCGTTGCCGCCGAGCGCTTTGCGGTTCGAAACTCGGGCGCCAATGCCGTCGTCGAAGGGGTCGGTGATCACGGATGTGAGTACATGACTGGAGGTCGTGTCATCGTCCTGGGCAGCACGGGCCGCAACTTCGCCGCGGGTATGTCGGGTGGAATTGCCTACGTTCTCGACATGAACCGGGATTTCCACTCCAAGATCAACATGGAAATGGTCGAGGTGTCCGAGATTGAGGATCCCGCCGAGATCGCGTTCGTCCACGGCATGATCGAGGACCACCATCACTATACGGGGTCCGAGCTCGCCGCTCGTATTCTTCTCGAGTTCAATCGTGCTCTGCCACACTTTGTCAAGGTCTTGCCCGTCGACTACAAACGTGTTCTGGCCGAGCAAGCCAAGAAGGCCGAGGAAGCCAAAAAGGCGGAATATCCCTTGCCCCTGCTTCCGGGTCACCCGGTGCGAACCCTTCCCGACAGTGCCCAAGAGAAGGAGGCGAAGCAAAAGAAGGCCCAGACGCTGGACATTGAGGAGGGCGTCAACGGTGATGCGCAGAAAGCCAAGCAAAAGGCCACCTTGGTCCTGGACAAGACTCGCGGCTTCATGAAGTACAGCCGTCGAAGTGAGAAGTACCGCAGCTCCAAGACGCGGATCAAGGATTGGGCCGAGCTGTCGTCACGACTCAACGAAGACGAACTCAAGTACCAGTCTGCCCGTTGCATGGACTGTGGTGTCCCCTTTTGTCAGTCTGACACGGGCTGCCCGATCTCCAATATCATTCCCAAGTGGAACGAACTGGTCTTCCAGAACCAATGGAAGGACGCCCTCAACCGACTGTTGATGACCAACAACTTCCCCGAGTTCACCGGTCGGGTCTGCCCGGCACCGTGTGAAGGCGCGTGTGTGCTGGGCATCAACTCCGATCCTGTCGGCATCAAATCGATCGAATGTGCCATCATTGACAAGGGCTTCGAGATGGGCTGGATGGTCCCCACACCCCCCCCGGACGACGAGCGGACCGGAAAGAAGGTCGCCATCATTGGGTCTGGCCCCGCTGGTCTTGCCTGCGCCGATCAGCTCAACCGAGCCGGTCACTCGGTCACCGTGTATGAGAAATCTGATCGTGCCGGTGGTCTTTTGATGTACGGGATTCCCAACATGAAGCTTGACAAGCGAATCGTCCAGCGTCGAGTAGATTTCATGGCCGCCGAAGGAGTCAAGTTCGTCACCGGCTGCCAGGTCGGTCCGGACCAGGAGGTGACCCTCCAGTCGTTGCGGGACAGCCACGACGCTGTGGTCATGTCGACGGGAGCGCAAGTCGCCCGTGACTTGAAGATCAAAAATCGCGAGCTTGAGGGCGTTCATTTTGCCATGGAATTCCTGCATGCCAATACCAAGTCTCTTCTCGATTCCCAGCTGCAGGATGGCATGTACATCTCTGCCAAGGACAAGCATGTCGTGGTCATCGGCGGTGGTGACACCGGTAACGATTGCATTGGCACCTCGATTCGGCACGGGGCGAAGTCGGTGACGAACTTTGAGCTGTTGCCGCAGCCTCCACCGGAGCGCGCTCGCGACAACCCCTGGCCCCAGTGGCCCCGGATTTACCGCATCGACTACGGTCACACCGAGGTCAAGCAGCACTACGGCAAGGACCCTCGCGAATACTGCGTCATGACGAAAGAATTCGTCGGTGAAGACGGCCGGGTCACCGGCATCAATATCCATCGTGTCGAATGGACGAGGAGCGCCACGGGCGGCTGGGACATGAAGCCCGTCGAAGGGAGCGAGCAACACTTCCCCGCTGACCTCGTCCTTCTCTCCATGGGCTTCCTCGGACCAGACGACCGTCTGTTCAACCAGGAAATTGAGCTCGACAACAGGAAAAACATCAAGACTCCCAAGAGTATGTACAACACGAATCTGCCCGGTGTCTTTGCCGCCGGTGATTGCCGTCGTGGCCAGTCCCTGATCGTCTGGGGCATCAACGAAGGCCGGATGTGTGCTCGCCAGGTTGACAGCTTTTTGATGGGAACGGCGTCGATGCTTCCCGTCACCGGCGGCATTGTCCGACGGCCACAGCATGATGCCGTGCCAACGCCCAAGGAGATCAAGGCTCACAAGCACGCCGACCTGGCGCACGCCAACGAGGAGTTCACGGGCAACACGGAGATCAAGGTTACTGCATAGATGTCTCACAGGGTCCAAGGGGCAGACCCCAAATGGACATCTCTCTTTGAGAATCGGGTCATACTAATCTGGGCGGCCTTCTCGAGTTGCAGCAAAGTTTGTCATGGCGAGCGCAGCGGCAGTTGGTTTAGCTGATGCGCCGGGAGCGTTCTTTCTTCTCTTGATGACTGAATCTACTTACGCAATGGGTGGTTCATGAAGATCTAACGATGCTCGTGTCCTGGCATGTTGAAGAGAGAGGTCATTTCTTTTTTGTCTCTAGTTCACGATCGTTTCTGGCCAGCAAAGGTGTCATGAACTCCACTACAGCGAACTGTCTCTTGTGATGTTTAGTCTAGAAAAATTGCGAAAACGAAGTGAGAATGAAAGCAGAGTACAGCAAGATGTGATTCCAGAGCGCGAAATGACAAGAGAGGGATTGCTATCAAATGTACATTTTCTGTCGCTTGTCTCTGCAGCCTAGCTGATGACAGCCCATTACTTGAAATCCAAAAGTTCTTGAACAAGTTCTGACTAGGCTGTCAGTAGAAGTACCTGTTTTATGGTGGCTCCATATTACCGTTCTGTTGCTGCTGCTGGACTATACATCGTGGCGCCGGCCAATGACTTTCAGTCCAGTCTGCCACTCTTCTGGCTAATATCTGAGTCTGAGGTCCCTGAGCTGAGGTCTTGGCATGAACACGCGCCGCGTTTACAACCCTTCTTGACATGGCTGTCGATTCTTTTGGCCCTCTTCTAATACACTCTCTCTTGTGACGGCGCAAATACTTTACTATCTCTGCCTGTATTTTTCAAGTCAAGTTGACAGTGGCGGACACTCTGTTTGGTGTACCGCTGGACCACAGTCAGCAACTCCCTTGCAGTGAATTCGTGCGTGTTTGGGATTTGCCCGGCATTGACAGTTTGGATTATTCCTTGAGATCGAGAACCCAATACTGCTGGGATTGTCGTGCCGACTGATTGTGGTCGGATGGGAAGAGCTAGGGCCAGGAGGACGGAGAAGGGACCAAAGAGTGTGGCAAAAAAGACGTCAGGATCAACCGTACGCTGCCGCCAGACAGAGATATAACAGGATCCCGAGTTCGTTTTCAAGTTTGCAGAAAAGGGTGTGAGTAGCACGACTTGCTGTCAAGTTCAGACCGAACCCCAAACTCAAACGCAAGGAGGACCGGAAGTAAAGAGGACTGGGAAACGAGATGATGCTCACTATGTCTCTACCACTTCTTCCGCCGCCGCCATCTTCGCTTCTGCCACCGCTCAACCCATCGGCAGGCGAGACTTTTTCCACCCATCACCTATCCGGACCACAAATACTACCGCATCAACATCCGCCTCAGCATGGGCGCCGAACCAAGCCGCAACTCAACGCCCGCAGCTCGCTGGCGATGCTGGCCGCGGACGAGCGGACGATCGCGCAGCGGAAGATGGCCATCGCAATGTACGGGTACAGCTGGTTGAAACCCGCGGGATGTGCGAAGACGATGCTGGGGAGGAGGGAGGAGGAGATCGAGAGGGAGGAAGTTGAGAGGCAGCTGAGAGAGGTCGAGTTGCAGGATCGCATGGCCATGGAGGCCGAAGCGGAGGAGCAGGAACGGCAGGCCCGGGAGGCGGCCGAAGGGGAAGGGCCCGGTACGGAGGGACTAGCCGTCGGGGAAAGGGATTTGGACGAGGATATTCCTGACGCTGATGCAGGAAATGGGATGGTCGAGGAGGGGGAGGAAGCGGACGATGTTGAAGCGGATCTGGATGACGAGATTCCCGAAGCAGACGATGATGAGGATGAAGATGAGGAGGAAGAAGACGACGACGATAACAGTGACAATGGTGATGTTGAAGACCTGGATGCCGATGGTGTTGACGGACAGTGGGTCTATGATTCACGAAGAGAGCCGGATACGGACGAGGACGAGGGCGAAGGAGATGTCCAAATGAGTCGGTCTCATCTTGCTCCCTTTGTGCCTGGCACTGGCCCGAGGAGGATGGGGATATCAGGAAGCGAGTACGACGTGGACGAACGAGAGGCGGAGGAGCTGGCGAATGCAATGTTGGACGAGGAGGAGATGCAGGGAGAGAGAGATTTGGATGACGAGGTGCCGGAGGCGGAGGAAGGGGAAGAGGAGACCTGGGAGCATACGGATAGCGAGCTGGAAGAGAGCGAGATGGACATTTCAATTCTCCCGGCTCAGGGTCACGGTCAAGGCCCAGGGCAGATGCAGGGCCTTGGAGGAAACGCCACGGTTCCGGACGACAGGAGGAGGAGCAGTGGCCAGCCTTGGATATCGGATGTGGAACCAACACCGGGAGCAACTAGAGGAGCAGCAAGGGCTGTCCGTGGGAGCGCGGCGAGGCTGACGCAGGTGCACACGCCTGGGACGGTGGAGAGTATCAGTGGACTGGATTTGGGCTCCACCATGGATCGAGGGCTGAGCACGGACGAGAGGGCGAGTGCGAGGAGAAATTGGCTTGAGGCGGCCGGCAGCAGCGCCAGGAGAAATCTTTTTGGTATTGGAAGGCCGACGGCGGCAGAAAGAGGAGGCCGAGGGCTATCAAGTACAGGGTCCGGTCTGTTCACACCAAGTCCGGCAGCGCCACGCACGGCTGGTTGGGAGACTGATGCACAAGCACCGCTTCAGCAGCAGAGACGGCGCAGTGGGAGGCTGCGAGGTGGTGTGGTGGGACGGAGAAGGGCTGAAGAGGCGGATGGAAATTAGAGGTAGAGAGCAAAGTTCTCGCCCGAATTGTACTTGGATTGACTCCTCACCACATCTTGAACCGGAGAAGGCGCCAACTAACCAGGTATCCAAATGTTTTGGGGACGAGTCAAGGCCATGAATGATGGTGGAACAGTCGTGAAAATATACCAACTGTAGATTGGTCGGGACGGTCATATTTGTGGAGGTAACATGTACAGAGAGCTCCTTTTCACGCCCTGGCTCTTGGAGTATGCAAAAAGGAGAGATCTGTGGTTCCTCACAACAGATCTCTCAGTCCGATGTCTCCAGACTCTTGGTCGTCGCCTCAATATGCGGAAGTTCATCAACCACATGCCGACCTCCCTCAATTAAACCCAAGGCCTCCGTTTCGAATCCGATTACAAATCTTAGAATATTAAATCATAACCGCGGTGGCATTAACTTTTGCCCTCGCTGTGGCATATCCTGCCTGTGTCGACCTAAGGACGCCGAACGCCATGCGTTTCATTCGTTCCTGTTATGGTTCAAGACCAACCAGAAGAACAGACGTCAGACAGGCATATGAACCGCTTCGGGTGTGCAATCCATTTTCATCGTTCGACCCGGTTCGCCATGGCCTGCTGGCTGCACTGTTCGCTGCGTGGTGGCCGGAGTGGGAGATGTCAAGCATCTCCTGTGCAGGCCCTGTACTTGGAAGCTCTTCGCGGCCAGTCTTCTCATGATCTGGATGTGGCAGGGTCAACTGCTTCCAGACCGTGGACCGGACAGCCGACATTGCGCTGTTCATGAGGTGATCGTTTGAGTCTGAGTTCATTCTCCAAGGCGGACCTAGAACAACCAAACATAGGCGAAAATGGCCCAGACGGCGACAAAGAAAAGCAGCCACGCCTTCCATCCGACGCCTGTCCTCTCCGCCATGCGCAGCATCCTTCTCATCGTGCCCTTTAATCGGACACCGGTGCTTTCAAAAGTGTCGTTGATCTGGTTCGCCAACGTGCTCGAGTCCCGGATTTCATCTCCGATGGCGATGGTCAGGCTCTTGAGCTGGGAGACTTTCTGCGATAGTAACGTCGTTGCCGTATTCTCGTTCTGGGCCTCGAGCTCCTCCAGCACCGAGGTCGAGTACTGGCCCTTTTTGTTGGGCGTTGCAGGCCTGAAGCCGGAGTGTGAGTTTGGTGTTCCGGAGCCGGTCCCGTTGCTGCCGGAATATGGGTTGCCGTTTAGATAGGGCGACGAGGCGCGTGCGTCGTAGGGCCGTGAAGCAGAGGCTGAACTTGACGGCCGGGAACCGGGATAGTCTTGGAAGAGGGTCGACGTGGGAGCGCGACGGTTGAGGGACGAATACCGATTACTAGAGGACATGGTGAGTCTGGTGTGCTCGAGGTTAGCGATCGGGTCCACGCACTTTGACATTGTCGTCGTTTGTATGGAATAAACTGTGGCCAAAAACTGGCCGCGGCTGCCTGTTTCTCGTTCTTTGGCCTCCTGAAATCGAAACCTTGGGTTGGACAGGAGATGTTCGAGAAGTTATGACGCTGGTAGTGGGAATTCACAGTGGTAGCTGCGCGACTGGCCGCACTGCCTGCCGTACAAAAGCCAGATCGGTTTGATCGGCTCAATAATGCCTTGCAGCAGTATTATTGACACAAACATGTAACCAGGCTTCTAAGACAGTCGACCTATCGGATGAATTTTATTCGAGGAAGGTGAAGGACTTGCCGCGACTGCCTCGGACGGATTGCAAAGGAATGTCCTGATAATTTCTTCCTGCCGCAACCGACCGATGAGAACCCTGTCTGATCTAACCCCGACCCATCATTCCCTGACAAGCCTGAATTCCTCAACCACGACATCCTTGCTGGTGTCATGTCCTCGAATAAATTGATCTCTCACTCTCAGCAGGAATTCCGTCAAAGGTCTTTGAGGTGGGTGTTTGAGATGATCCTTCTGAGTCGCCTTTCTTCCAGCTTCCAACTTGGCTCGTCGCGTACAGATTATATCAACTCGGAGGATTTAGCCGCGTGGACGCGATTGTTGAGACTATCTTGGGATGAGGATCTAGGACCGAGTTCGCTGATTGATACGCACATGAAAATGATCACCGCCAAATGGCCTGCAGTGGCCATAGAAGATGAGAAATGAAGAAAGGCAGAAGGGCAGAAAAGCCTCTCTGGAAATATGCCTCGCCATCATACATGGACTTGTCGCCAGACTTGACTTGAACACAACCACGTCCCCCGTGCTGAGTGGGCTACCAGGAACCGATCATCGGTTAAGACGAAGCAGGCCTTGCATAGCCACATCTTACCGTGAGATCACGACGAAAGGAGGCTATCAATAACTCGGATGCGGGGAGTGAAGTCAGGTATTATTATTCTTATCCTAACTTGGTAAATGGACATTATTCATGCGAGCATCAAGTCATGCTCATAACTCGTCCTCCTCGCTCGCGGTTTCTTCATCTTCCATGGCAAGGGGGACTTTTGCGGGCGACGTTTTCTTTTTCTCTTCCTCGACAGCCGGTTTCCCCAACCGGCCAGTCTTTTGGAATGGAAGTACCCGAGGCGGCGGAAGGGGGCTCGGCGACCTTTGCCTCCTCTCTTTTGAGACGGCACCTGCACTGCGGAGATTCGCGGTAACATCCAAGTCGCCTTCTGCCTCGCTCGCGGTGTCAGTGGAAGGCGTTGTCGATCTCGAAGATGATTTGAGCGAGCCATCGTCCGGCTCGGCATTCGGTGAATCCACGTCCATGGCCTCGAATCCATCGCTTTCATCCCCTTGGTCCGCCTCGGCTTCTTGGGCGGCCCGACGTTTGTGGCCGCGATTTATCGTTGATTTCGCTTCTCTTCCAGAAAGCGTCGACCGCAGCTGGTCTAGGCTTTTCTTATCGACCTGTCCGGTCTGTAAAGCCCTTTGTTGATTTCGAATGTACAGCTTTTTCTCGTTCAGGAGCAGGGTGAACTTGGCCAGGAGCTGCTGTTCGTGCTCCGTTTTCGCTTTGACCAGATCTGCCAGTTGGCCCTGGAAAACGGCGATGGTCTCATTGGCCGTGGCCAGCTTTTGCTGTGCGGCGGCGACCTCGTCACTCAGCGTGTCCCGCTGCCCGACTGCTTGTAACGCCCAGCCAAAGAGGTCAATATCGCTGTCGTCAGATGTTTGAGGCAACTCAATGGTGCCCAGTCGCTGAGTGATGTCCTGAACGCGACGGCGAAATGAAATGGTTAGGATCCTGTTAGGGTCCCTGCCGGATATCGAGCAGGACACTTCGAGGTTTCCCTTCTGTTCTTCACTGATATTGGCCTGCTGCTTCGAGACGAGACTGTAGAGGAGGACATTGCGCCAATCCGCTTCTGACCCGTCATAATTTCCCGCCCGTAATTTCTTCAGGTTTCTCTGGCGCACTGGACCGTGTTAGCGTCATAGACCATCACCAGGCCTTTGGATCGGGATGTACCTTTGCCCTGATATGCATAGTCGCCGTCCGTCGCAAGAAGGTCCAGGTCCAGGTCGTGACCATCTTTCCGGGTAACGCGGATGAGGATGGCATCATCTGAAGCCTGATCTTGTGGTAGCCGGATGATCCAACTGTTCGACATGACGGATAAAGTCAGACATCTCTTGTGGTGCAATGACCATGGCGCGGGGCAGGCGAGTGGTGGGCCTTTGCCCGGACGTGGTCTCTGGGTCAAAAAGCCTGGGTCGCGCCAAGACCGGGGGCGGCTCTACGCGCCGCCGTTGGCTCAACGCGTGGAGGGCGCGCTCTCCACCAATTAGAGTCTAGCGGCTTCCTGCCATTTGACTTCTTTGCTCTGACCTGCATCGCCGACTCCGCCGGCAGAGACGTCCACCCAGCCTCCTGTGACCGCAGGGCGACCTCGAAAGCTGCCTCAGGTGACCACTTTTCCTCGACAATATTCTACAACGGCTGTAGAAGGACGCTATCCGGCTCCTTCACGGCGCGCTCCTCTAGGGAGCGGTAAACATCCCAACCGACTTCACGACGTTACGACCCGGTCACGACTTTATGATCACCGCACATCATGTCTCTCTTCTAGCTCAAGAAGAACCTCAACTCATGTAATTTGGCCGACTTCACGTTCTCCCCGGAATATACCATACGACCGCGCCAGGTAGCAAGATGGAAGCGCTGATGCAGAAGCCGCAACAGGCAGAAGAGAAGGCGGAGATAGAACGATGGGATGATGATGATGACTTTGACAACTTGGACGACATCCAATTTCGCACAGCCTCGACGGCGACTTCAATCGTGTCCTACGCCCAGACCAACCGCCGGGATTCTTTCTCTCGACTTTCCGTGCGCTCCGACTCCAATCAGGGTGACGAGAACTGGGACGTCTTGGTCGACGAGCAGGCTCCGATCAAAGATGCCATCGCGCTCGCCAAGAGTAAAGGAATCCCCTTGCCGGCGAACGTGCCGCGGTCCGCGTTGGAAGGTGGCACGATCAGGCGGTTGAAGGGAAAGGAGATCAAAAAGGCCATCGCTGACGATTGGTCGGAAGATCTTGATCTCCCCGGAGCGAATGTGCCTCTCCAACTGGCCAAGCACGAGGACCGAGACCTGTCGGAAAGCTTGCGACAAATCAGTGCTGCCTTTCACACATCCCCCAAGGCATCCGATCTCAAGGATTTTCTCAACTCCACCGTCCGATCGCCGAAATCACGAACAGCACCAACGCCGATCACGATGGACGCGCTCAGGGACACGGATGAAGGGGACGTACCGACCATCCGGGTGGCGAAGCAAAGACCGCCACAGCCACCAATGCCATTCCAACTTCCCACGCCGGCGACCAAGCCCGAAATGGAGAGCATCGAGGAAGATCTTGAACTTCCTCTTGACGGACAACTGAAACTGTCGGCCAGGAAGCCTGCACCGGAAACGCCGCAGCAGAACGACGAGTTCGACTTGGAATGGGCCGAAGGCAGTCTCGGGACGCGGCATGCCCGCCCCCAAAAAAGAGGCCGGTCCGTTCGCAGCTCTTCGGCATCGGCACTGAGTCCGAGTGTCTCTAGCGCGTTCACGGCGGAAAGCGAGGATGAAGGGCTTGATGGCCTCTTGCTTCCCGATGGTCCGATCAAGTTCGAGGAAAAGCTCAAGAAGAGACAGCAAGAACGGACATCCGACTTTTTCAAACCAAGTTCCGACAAAGATCTCGCCAAAATGACCTCCAGCAAAGATGACTTCTTTGCCGAGCTGGAGATTGGAGACGGTGATGTCTTTAACACTGCCAAGCTGCCCCTGAATCGGAACATCAAGCACAAGACGCCGCGAGCTGCTAGTCCCTCCCGGCGAACCACGATGACGGTGAATTTCACCAGCACCAAAACTCAGGGAACCATATCACGATTGCCGAGATTTCAGCCTGTCCACGATCGCCATGACCGCGCCCGCTCAAACCTGGAGCCTGTCTCGGAGACGGGAGCGGTTGTCTCCCGATATCAGCGACCGAACTCACGACTCGGGGCCCATGCTCCTCAGTCTTCTATCTCATCCATCCCAGCGCCGTCGACTCCGTCGACCCCTTCGACCCCCTCGACCCCGAGCAGACGAGGTCTTCGAGGTGCGGAGTCCCGACCGGACTTGCGTTATGAACCGCCAACAACCACCAGCGCCCAATTACTACGGGCCAAAAGGTCCATGCCCATGATGCGTGGTGTGACTTCACCCACCAAGGGGACGCCTTTTCCTCGACCACCTTCCCGGCAAGAGAGTGGTGGGCCGCGCCCCAACATTCCCCCGCGGCCAAAGACTCCCACCGATCGTACGGAATCACGCTTGGGAGACACACGAAAGCCTCCAGTACCGTTTCTCCCGGCCGGGGCGTCCGCCACACAGTCTCAGCACATCAGCATCAAGACCACGGCCACGCGTCATAACCGCCGAAACGACTCTGATGGGTCCAATGACGGGATGACTGTCGCTCAGCGCTCGCTTTCCCGACTTGCGGGCTTGGGCCGACCAGAAACTCCGGGGCGGCCACGCAGCAGTTTAACCCCCGCCGAGCTGGCAGCACAAGCCAAAAAGACCATCACCAAACCGGCACGACGTCGGAACTTTGGCGATGGAACCGAGCTGGACATCTTTGATGACCTGCCGACCTCTGCTTCCATGGAGTCCAAGTTCACGAAGCAACCGGTGGCACGGGGCGCGCCCCGCAGTCTCAGAAGCAAGCTTGGTCTCCTGCATTTGAACCAGTCGACCAGTTCACTGACCAGCACGCGAGCGGGCACCGACAATTCAGTGCCGCCAACGCCACTGTCGCCGGCCAAAGCAGATTTCGCAACCACTCCTTCCCAGGCGACGTCAAATGTACCTCGCTTTGCGCGTGACACGGCGGCGTCCCGGAACGCACGGGAGCAACGACAAGTTTCAACGACGTTCCAGAACATGCGAGGTGAACCACTGCAGCCGATATCCACGAATTGGAAAACCCGCGTGGCCACACGACCCAGTCCCAGTCTGAAGAAGAAAAATGCCAAGGCACAGCTGAAGCCACACCTGATCAAGCCGATGGGCACGGATCTGAATCGACCCAAGTCAGAGAAAGGTATGCACTACAATCCCGTTTTATTCAGATGGGAGGGCAACGAAAACGCGCTCGCTCCATTCGATGTCCCCGAGTTTCAGCCCAGAGGGGGCAGTCCCTCCACGACCGGACACGGCGGCAGCCCTGGCACCAAAGCAGGCGTCGCGCTCATCACCAATGTGGGGTCGAGCATTACCGGCGTCCAAGTTGTCGGGGGGATGGTGTTTGATCCCTCGCAGATGCGCTGGCTGAAGATTGCCGAGAACGCGGACGGCACAGGACCGAACTTGCGCGGCGGAAGCGTCCAGTTGGAGGAGGAAGAGGATGTCTTTGCCGGCTTGGAGGACTTGAAGGAGGAAGATGAGACGAGAAGCCGGAGCGGGATATTGCCGCATCCGTCGGGCGCTCTCGGTGGCAAACCGTCGACGACGAATAACGACGGCGATGGCGATGGCGGCGCCAATAGCAGTGGAGACGAATGGGGTGTCGGCGAGGAATTTGACGTCGGTCCCGAGTTCATCAAGCGGCAACGGAATGAAGAGGAGAGATGGAGACGCAAAGTGGACAAGTGGTTGAGACCTGTGGACCATGATGCGGAAGAAGACGGCCTCGACAACGGAAGAGGTGGATGGAGATGGGCGATCCGAGATCTGGTGCTCGTGCAAGGCGATGATCAAGCAGAGTTCGCATAGGGAGCAGCATGACAGACCGCCGCCAGAGTTTACCCGGACCATTCACGACCTTGAATGCCGTTTGAAGTTCTCCCATGGACAAGCAACTGGCAAAAAGCTCTACCGACCATCAGAACTCAGCAGACGAAATGTATACGTTGCCGCCGTTCCAATTGTCAACTTTCGGAAGCTCTCAGCCCACCATAGTTGTCATGACTTTATTCAGGACAATCCCAAACTCAGACTCATCCTCCCATCTCAAGCATCTTTGTGTTTCCACCCAACCAGAAAGGAAATCTCACATCATCCAGGTCAGAGGGAATAGTCAGCATGTCCACCACCCATCACAAATACTACCCGAATGGATAACATCACCATCAGATTGCCACCGAGAGTGACGAGCAACGTGATTGCGATCAGGATAGTGAAAATTAAGGCCAAAGTGGTGTCGGTTCGAGTAACACGTGCGTTGCGACTGATTCAGTTGCATCTTAAGCTGTACATTTTACTACTTGAAGTAGTTGAGTGCAATACGCTATATGCGTAGTGTGGCCTGCGTTCAGCACAACGGAAGCACTCGTTGCCTTGTGCACTCAAGTTGCTTTGTAGAGAATAAACACCAATGCCGATTACGGGTTGTAGTGTGGACTGTCGGTGCCCTCCGGATAGAGATCCTCCTTCAAATTGACGCCCAGCTCTTCTCGGAGAGGTTTCAGCTCCTCCAGGTATTGTTCATATTGCTGCTGATTCTCCACCTTCTGCTTTATGCCTACATCGGACGAGTCAGTCTGTATGCCAGACGAGGAAGACGGGGCCGAAAGCGCAAGCCGTGTCCTGGATGGTTCTCCCCTACCTTCAAATATTCTCACCGCTGTTGGAAAGTCATTGACCCGTCTCGCAGCTTTCAACGCGGCGGTGACGACGCCGGGCGAGGGGACGAGATCGTAGGCAAAGGCGTTGTTCAGGTTGCGCTGTCGACACCGGTTAGAGACCATTGTATTTTGACGCCGACGGCCTGGCGTACCTGCAGCTCGAAAACGTCTTGGACAGCGTCAAACTCCTTCTCATATCTGCCATTGACGAGACGTCAGCACAGGTGTTATGCAGCACCAACGTCTGGGGGCAGACGCGACGGGGACCAGCGCCGCCTCAGACACCGGCCACCGCCAACGGCTCGTACCTTGCCGAAAATTCCTCAAACGTCTCCTCTTCGTGTCCCGCGCCACTTCGGTGAGCTGTGGCAGAGCTGAAAGCTGATTTTGCGCATCCGGACTGCACGGCCGGAGCTATAGCTGGAGCTCTTCGCAGTTGGGCAACCGTGGGTCGGAACAAAGCGCCAGAGGAAGGACGAGCAGCGAGTCGCAGCATTGAGATGGACGCCATGGCGCAGCTGGTGTGTGCTGAGTTGATAGCTGTTTGGAAGGAGTTGAGAGGTGGTCTTCGTGGAAGGTGAATAGAAATCACCTGAGGAAAAACGGGCTAGCGCTTTGGCAGCAGGAAACCAGACACCTCTGAGTGGCCGAAGCTCCTTTTGCCCTTGAGCCGGCAATCCCAGCATCAGCCAAGGCCTCATATTGGGATGCCCAGGAACAGGCACGGCCGAAATTCCTCGTGTGCCTCTCTGAAGCAGACTCTCCGCTCTCGACAACTCATCAAGATGGTGCACTCTGGCCGCACTCAGAGCAAATGCAAAATTAGGCGGCTATGGCGCGGTTATCGCGGCCATACGACTTCCGCGCGTCTGTCGTTCTATGCGGAAATTGGCAGAGACATTCCTGCGGTGTCGGCGAATGGGAAGAAATGGAGCTTGGCGTGCTGGGTGCATCTTGCCTGCATCGGCAAAATCGCTCTCTGGACAGATCTTCCCCTGATTTCATAACTTGCATCAATGCCACGCTACCCACCACGCCCACAATATTAGTTGCGCGGCCTCCCGCTTATTGCGTCTGCGGCCCAACATTATTCTCATCTCCTTCTTGTCTTCTTTGTCACTCCTTTCTCCCCAGCACCATTATTATCGTACGGTGTATACGACCTTTTTTGTGGTGATTTCCTCCACCCTTACGAATTGACGCTGGTCGGGCTGACAAAAGCGCGTCACGATGTCGCTCAACGGCCTCGAGTTCGTTTCTTTACCTTCTCTCGATCGCCCCTTCGGCGTCGAGTTATGGCCGATCTTTGACAAGGCCTACTCGACCGTCTTTGGCTATCCGCCAACCGAGTTCAAGTTTGAAGTGGGCAAGACGCCCATGTCGACTTTCAAGCAAACAGCCACGACCCTGATCGCCTACTACGTCACGATCTTCGGCGGAAGAGAATTGATGAAGAGGCGACAACCGTTTGTGCTGAACGGTGCTTTCATGGTTCACAATCTCTACCTCACCATCATCAGCGGTGTTCTCCTGGCCTTGTTCATTGAACAACTCCTTTCCACCGTCGTTAGAAACGGCGTATTCTATGCCATCTGCAATACCGATGGCGGTTGGACCAAGCCATTGGTCATGCTGTACTATGTAAGACGCCGGTCCGGACACCTTGTGCGCTCGTCTCTGACCGGTCCAGATGAATTACTTGACCAAATATGTTGAACTGATCGACACCATCTTCCTGGTTCTGAAGAAGAAACCTTTGACATTCCTCCACACCTATCACCACGGTGCCACCGCTCTCTTGTGTTACACTCAATTGATGGGACACACCGCGGTCTCCTGGGTTCCCATCACCTTGAACCTGACCGTGCACGTGGTCATGTACTGGTATGATCGATTGACGAGGTTCCAGGGGAGACGGCCGCTGACGAGGTGCAGGTACTATTTCCAGTCTGCCCGGGGTGTCCGCATTTGGTGGAAGAAGTACATTACCATTCTTCAGATCATCCAGTTTGTCATTGACTTGGGCTTCGTCTATTTCGCCTCCTACACCTACTTTTCCAACAACTACTTCCCGTGGGCGCCAAACATGGGTACCTGCGCCGGAGAAGAATTCGCGGCGTTCGCGGGCATGGCCATCCTCAGTTCCTATCTCCTGCTCTTCATCTCCTTCTACTTTGCCACTTATCGGAAGCAAACTATTCAAGGCCGTCCGAGGCGGAACACTGGCCGGGAAGCGCTGATTGCGATGAAAGACCTTCCCCTTCCAGACCCGCACTCGGCTGCTCTCGTTTTTGAAACGGAGAAGAAATCGAATGGTGCTATTTCGACCGGCAGGGCCAACGGGCCCACCACCAGATCGAGGAAAGTATAGGAGGCCGAGGTGGAGAAGCAGGACCTTTGCCATGTGATGTCGCACCTGGGCGGAAGTAGATCGAGGGGGGGGAGTCAATAGAACAGCTTCGATCGGGGGGAGAGGGGTAGACGAGGTTGTGGTGGTGGTGGTGGTGGTGGTAGAAGGGAGTGCAAAAAGGCCGAAGGCAAAGAGGTTTCACGTTGGCTGTTATGTGTTAACTGATGTGGGTATGGAAGAAATGTGGATTGGGAGCCAAAGGGACCGATTCCCTCATGTAGCCAAACGGCACTCTGTGGACGGGATGATGTCTACAGCTCATTTCCTTTGTGCTGATTGTATGAATAGATTATACAGTGTACTAATTCACGAAGTCAAGTCGATAATGCTAGTGAACACCAAAACAGAATGCCTTTCCACAATTCAGCATCTAACGTCGTCTTCCGCGTGCATTCCTAGTTGACGCTTGACTTGGTCTTCTATACTTTGATATTTGATGACTGGCCTGATCCCAATTGAATCACCGGCACGGCTCCTTTGACTTTGGCCTGACCAAATTGAATCAACGACGCTTCATCCTGATGCCATCCTGATGCCATCCCGATGCCACCCCGATACCGCCCCATGCCCATGCCATACCTATGCCCATGCCCACGCTTATGCTCGTTGCTTAACCAACCCACCGCCTCGCGCTCTGGAACAACCGAATCCACGGCCCGTATTCGCCCCACTCGTGGGCCTTGCCGTCAGGTATCCAGCTCCCGACACCTTGCAGGATGGTGCGCTCTGGGTGCGGCATCAGCGCCAACACACGGCCGTCGAGGCTGCGTACGCCCGCGATGCCCTCGGGACTGCCGTTCGGGTTGAACGGATACGTGATCGTCGGAGTCATCGATTTGTTGTCAACGTAGCGGATGGGTGCCAGATGGGTGGCGGCAAATTCACGCGCCACCGCCGCGTTAAGGGGGTTGGTGTTGGTGTCATTGCCGGTGATGAACGAGGCACGGCCTTCACCGTGGGCGACGGCGATGGGGAGACTGGAGCCGTGCATGCCGTGGAAGAAAACACTGGGGGGGAGTCCTGATTGAGAAGGCGGGTCGGAGATCCTGACCATGCAGAAGCGCGCCTCGTACTGCTCGGACTCGTTCCGCTCGAACGACGGCCACGACTCGGTGCCCGGGATCAGTTCCTTCAGTTTGCTGAGGACTTGGCAGCCGTTGCAGACGCCGAGGGTGAAGGTGTCTTTGCGCTCGAAGAAGGATTTGAAGATCTCGCGCGCCCGGGGGTGGAAGAGGATGGATTTGGCCCAGCCTTGGCCCGCTCCCAAGCAGTCGCCGAAGCTGAAGCCGCCGGCCAGGGCGAGCCCGGTAAAGGTTGAGAGGTCGTGAGTAGGACCCAGGTGCGTTTGATGTGCTTTCGGCTCCAGGATGTCGGACATGTGGACGTCGACGGCCGTGAAGCCGGCCGCGTCGAAAGCAAAGGCCATTTCAGCCTGACCGTTGGTGCCTTGATCTCGGAGAATGGCGACGCGGGGACGGGCCGCCGGCCGGACGTAGTTGAGCAGAGACGTCCTGTAGGAGAAGATACTTTCTTTCGGCTGGTAGGTCAGATGGTACCAAAGACCGGGGTCCGCGTCGTTGGTGATGTGGGAATACTCGGCGTCGGCGCAGGATGGATTGTCCCGTAATCTTTGCAACCAGTACGACGTGTTGGACCACAGTGGTTGAAGTCGAGAACGAGGCGCGCGATACACCAGTCTTCCGCCATGATAGATGGCGATGTTCTGCTGGGATGATTTCGTGCTCACGCGGCCGATCTTGTAGATCAACCCGGGAGGGGGACCGCACGTGGCGAAACAAGCTTTGAAGTGATTCTCATCAGATTTGCGCACCTGGAATACGGCCCCGAGTTCTTCGTTGAACAGAGTGGACAGGATGTCCGGAGTGTGGGGGGTGGGGCAAATCTCATTGATCATGATTTCAATGCCACACCGGCCGGCGAAGCACATCTCGGCGAGCGTCGTGAAGAGGCCACCGTCCGATCGGTCGTGGTAGGCCAGGACGAGATCTTGCTCGTGGAGCTGCTGAGTCGCATCAAAAAAATCCTTGAAGAGCTGGACCGATCGGATATCGGGAGCCTCATCCCCGACTTGTTTGAAGGACTGGGCCAGGATGGAACCGCCCAGTGCGCGATGGGCCAGTCCCAAGTCCACAAAGAACAAAGTCGTCTCGCCGACTTCAGAATACCGGCGCAGCTGAGGCGTCCAGGTTTTCTTGATGTCCAGCACGGGAGCAAAGGCGGATATCACCACCGACAGGGGGGCGGTGACTTCTTTCGCTTCCTGGGTGCGTTGGTCTTGCCATTTCATCTTCATCGACATCGAATCCTTGCCGACGGGAATGGCCACGCCCAGGGCGGGACACAGGTCCATTCCGAGCGTTTCAACGGCGTCGTAGATGCCAGCACCTTCGCCCGGATGATTGGCGGCAGACATCCAATTTGCCGACAACTTGACCTGGTGCAGCCGATCCGGGAGGTCAGCCGCGGTGAGGTTCATGAGAGATTCGGCCACGGCCATGCGCGCCGATGCGCTGGGCGAGATGAGTGCCGTCGTCGGCCTCTCCCCCATGGCCATGGCCTCGCCCGTTTTGATGCCGGCGGTCAAGGACGTTGCCGTGACCGACACGTCGGCGACAGGAACCTGCCATGGCCCCACCATTTGATCTCTCGCGGTCAGGCCGCCGACGGTCCGGTCGCCAATGGTAATCAAAAAGGACTTTGAGCCGACAGCAGGCATTTGAAGCACTCTGCTGATCGCCTCCTCCAGCAGGCCAGCGGTGGCGGTCGGAGAGGATGTCTGTGGCATGTACAGGCTCAAACTGGAGTCGAACACGGGCAGCGGCAATTTCCTCGACTGGACGTTTCTGGTCATCTTTGGCGGCTTGCCGAACAGCACCGACATCGGGAGGTCGACCGGATCTTGCTGGCCACGATGGTCGTGCTGGCCGTTGCGATCGGTCAGTTTGAGCTCTTGTTTCGAGGTGGCCCGTCCGACGACGGATATTTCGCAACGCTCTCGCTTGGCAATCGAACGAAACTTGTTCATCCCATCCTGTGCCACCGCCAGGACGTATCGCTCCTGAGCCTCACAACACCAGATCTGCAGCGGACTCATGCTTCGGTCGGCGCAGTCAATGTCCCGAAGCTCCAACTGGGCGCCCAGCCCGACGTCGTGGACGAGTTCGGGCAAGGCGTTGGAGAGACCGCCGGCTCCGACGTCGTGAATAAAAAGAATCGGGTTGTGAGGGCCGAGGGCCGCACAGGCATTGATGACTTCTTGCGCCCGGCGTTGCATTTCGGCGTTTCCACGCTGCACACTGGCAAAGTCCAACTCGGCCGAGCCCTCTCCAGAGCTGACACTGGACGCGGCACCGCCACCCAGACCAATGAGCATGGCTGGACCACCAATGACGATCAAAAAGGCACCGTCGTCCACCAGCGCCGGGTCCTTCAAAGCATGCTGGGGACGGACTGTGCCCACACCACCGGCAATCATGATGGGCTTGTGAAAACCTCGGACCTCCGTCACGTGATTGTCCGTCTTCAATTCGGTCAGGAGTGTTCGAAAATATCCCGTGGTGCAGGGTCGACCGAATTCATTATTAAAGGCGGCGGCGCCGATCGGTGCTTCCAGCATGATGTCCAAACTGCTGGCGATGTGATGAGGCCGGCCGTAGTCAAGTTCCCACGGTTGAACGTGGTTGGGAATGAGGAGATCGGAGACGGCAAATCCGGTCAGACCAGCCTTGGGCTTTGAGCCTCGACCGGTGGCGCCTTCATCTCTAATCTCGCCGCCCGAACCGGTGGCCGCTCCCGGAAACGGCGAGACCGCGGTGGGATGGTTGTGTGTCTCGACCTTGGCCAGGAAATGGACCAGCTCTTTGGTCGGCTTCCACTGGCCCGTCACATCGTCGGGCGCCCACTCGGTGCCTTCAGAGCCCTGTAGGACGGCGGCGTTATCGCTGTAGGCACTGATGGTCCCTTCCGGGGTCTGCTTATGGGTATTCCGAATCATGCCAAATAACGTGTTCGGCATCACCTGTCCGTCAATTGTCCACGACGCGTTGAAGATTTTGTGCCGGCAATGCTCGGAGTTGACTTGGGCAAACATGAACAGCTCAACATCGGTCGGCGGCCGCGGCACTGGTCCGTCTTTCGAGTACGCTTCGGCCAAATATTGAATTTCGCTCCTGTCAAGCGCAAGACCGAGCCGACCGTTGAGGTCCTGTAGCATCTCTTGGGGGGATTGGTCGCCCTGATACAAATCAAATGTCCCGAGCGTGCCGGGTTCCTGGTGCAGAAACATTTGATCGACAGGCGGTTCGTGGTCCAAAATGACTTCGGTCATTCGGTCATGGAGAAAGTCCAAAGCTGGGTCGCCACGGTCCAGGGTTTGGCCATCGGTCAAGCCGACACAAACCCTGATGCCACGTTCGATCCTCTGGACCACTTGGCGCAAACCACATACATGTGCGATGCTGGTCGCCTTGGAACTCCAAGGAGAGATGGTGCCGGGTCGGGGCAAGACATACAAGACCTTGACCGGTCCCGCATCCTTTTTGTCGACCGCATCGTTTCGGCCGTTGGTCAATAGCTTCTCCAGAAGGACCTGCCCGTCCGAGTCCAGAGGTCCGGCCAGATCGACATAATGGACGTATTGTCCTTGGACATTCCTGGCGCCGATGAGCGACGCCAGAGCCTGGCTGCGAAACTCGGAGAAAGCGGAGGCACCGGGAATGACACAAACCTGTGGAGGGGAGGCCATGGCGGTGGACGCTCAAGGGTCAGCAATATCACTGCCTCTGGTCGGGTATGACTCAATGCGCCATGTCTCCCGTCGAAGAGAGTTGACAGCGAGAAACGATTCAAAGACGGGTCGAGATGCAAGCCCAAGGACGTCTGATCAGTCTGTTGCCCTGCCTGCCACTGTCACGCGAGATTCTGGCGTGTGGCATGGCCCCAAAAAAGTTTTGGAAGATGTGCTTGGCAACAGGTCAGCGGAGACGGCCCTGCCACGGCCGCTGGCGATAGCACTGGGACCTGACTGATCGATCTGCCTAAGCTATCCAATGTGAACAAGCCAACAACAAAAACGATTCTGCTCACGGGCTCCATTACGGCACACTGGCTTTCGCCTCTCGTTAGACGACACTCGACACATTTTCTATGCTCCGCTTTTCTCGTGACCTCGCTCATCTCATCGACGGAGCGCTGTCTGCTCCAGTGATCCGACCGACTGACCCTGGCCATTGCGCTGTGCAGTCGCTCCACCTGGTCCACGAGGGCCAGATCTTGTACACAATCAACCGCCTGTGCACACCACAAACTGGGCTGTCGTAGGACTGCCCGTCAAAAGCCGTCACCATTCCTTCCCCGCGGCGGTATCCCACATCGTCCCTCCACCTGCGATCCTGGTCGTCTCGTTCTCGCTCCGATATCGAAGGACACGCTGCCACGTTGAGCCAGCATTCTGCGGAAGAAGACGAGAAGGCCGAAGGCTATCGTCGAGGCTCGTTCTCGTCGGCGACCGCGTCGGACGATTTCTCCCTCTGGAGCGATACCGGCGACATTGCTGAGCAGCTGACCAACGAAGAGGATCCCTATCAGATCGAGCTTGGTCCGCTCACGAGTGAAGGCCAACGGCCAACCGGCTCAGGTCAGGGTGGAGGACGGAAGAAGAAGGTTACTTTTCGACACCACGGTCATCTCGAGAAGAAGATACACAATCCTGGCATCGATAAAGAGGCCATCTTCATTCCCGAACCTCCACCGAGGCGTGTTGGCAAGGCAGAAACGCTGTTGGCACTCATCATGGCTCCCGGGGATCCCCAGACGGCACGGGTGAAAGGCCTGGTGGGGAAGCCGTTGTTGTAGGTCCCAGACAGGATATCGTGGAAATCGAACTGACCGGCATTGGTAGATATTTTACCAGTGTTTTTGTATCTTTAGGGGTTTTCCTGTTTGGCTACGATCAAGGAGTGATGTCGGGCATCATCACCGGTCCTTTCTTCAAAGACTATTTCAATCAACCGACGAGAGCCGAGATCGGGACTATGGTCGCCATTCTCGAAATCGGCGCGTTCGTCGCCTCTCTGTGTGTCGGCCGTGTCGGCGACATGATTGGCCGCCGGCGGACCATTCTCTACGGCTCCATTATCTTCTTCGTCGGCGGGATGTGTCAGACATTGGCGACAGGCATGCCCATGATGTTGGTCGGTCGGACCATCGCCGGCTTGGGCGTCGGTGCCCTGTCGACCATTGTTCCCGTCTATCAGTCCGAGATCAGCCCTCCGCACAATCGAGGCAAGCTGGCCTGCATCGAGTTCACGGGGAACATTTCGGGATATGCGGCCAGCGTCTGGGTCGACTACTTTTGCAGCTACATCCAGAGCGACATGGCTTGGCGGGTTCCCTTGCTGATGCAGTGTGTCATGGGCGGCCTTTTGGGCTTCGGCAGCCTCGTCATCTGCGAATCACCCAGGTAAGGCCCATCGTGGAGGTTAATTGCCGAGGCGACGACTAACGTGCGGAAGATGGCTGCTGGATAATGATCACGACGAAGAAGGCATCATCGTCATCGCCAATCTCTATGGAAAGGGGGACATCCACAACGACAAAGCGCGACAAGAATACCGTGAAATCAAGATGAACGTGCTCGTGCAACGTCAGGAGGGCGAGCGATCCTACTCGGACATGTTCAAGCGCTACTCCAAGCGCGTGTTCATCGCCATGTCTGCTCAAGCCCTGGCCCAGCTCAACGGGATCAACGTCATTTCCTACTACGCCCCGCTGGTCTTCGAATCCGCGGGCTGGGTCGGCCGGGACGCCATTCTCATGACGGGCATCAACGCTTTTACCTACCTCGCCTCCACCATCCCGCCGTGGTATCTGGTGGACAAATGGGGCCGACGCCCGATTCTGCTGTCGGGCGCCGTGGCCATGATCATCTCGCTGTCGTTGATCTCATACTTTATCTTCATCGATATTCGATATACTCCCACACTGGTCGTCATTTTTGTCATGATCTACAACGCCGCCTTTGGTGCGAGCTGGGGGCCCATCCCGTGGCTGTACCCGCCCGAGATCCTGCCGCTGAGCATTCGGGCCAAAGGCGCCAGCCTCAGCACTGCCAGCAACTGGGCCTTCAACTGGCTGGTCGGAGAGATTACCCCGATCCTGCAAGAGGTCATCAAGTGGCGATTGTACCTCGTGCATGCCTTCTTCTGTGCCGTTAGTTTCGTGCTCGGTAAGCCAGGTCAGAACTCCGAAAAAATGTGCTCACTAACCTCTTCTTTCTCCTGCCGCAGTCTACTATTTGTATCCCGAGACGGCCAATGTTCGGCTGGAAGACATGAATGCCCTCTTTGGAGATGCGACCTCCGCCGTGGCCACGCCATCGACGCAGGCAGAGCGAAACTCTTTGATGGGTGCGGGCTCGCCCTCGTCGATCGATATCCGGAGAGGGACACCACAACCGGGCATCTTCTCCGCGAGTGATGCCATTCCCGGTCTGGACATCGACCCGCCCGACATTGAAATAGATGCCAATGGCAAACCCGTCGTCGGTGAGGGCGCGAGGGGAAGAAATGAAAATGGAGAGGGCATTGGCAACTGGATTGGTCGAATGGTTTCCCGAACGCGCAGAGAAAGAAGTGACAGCCTTCGAGGCCAATATGGTAAGGTGGGCCAAGATGAAGACTGATGGAGTTTGACGGCGATGACCTCGGCCTGAAAAGACTTCTGCCGCTGTGGAGAATCTTTCTTGTATAGACATGGAGGCAGACAGGGTACCTCCGGGTCTGCCTCACTGCTTGATTGACATATCGGTGCGGTTCAGGGAGGAGCCGTGGGTGTTGCGTGGGAAGATTGGAAAAGTCATCTCTGCAGCGACCTGTATATCCGGAATGAGGCGCCGGAAGAAAAAGTGGAGTGGGCGTCCTGATCTGAGGCGCCGGAGTGGGGCAGTCCCAGACTTTTGGTTTGCAGCCCATTGCAGCAAGGCGATCTCCCGCCGCCCATTTGCAGAGACATCAGAATCGTGCCCTTCACTGCACCATCCATCCTCCTTCGAACAGGCTCTTTGACCCTTTGTGGACGCTGGCGACCCGTCTTTTCGAAGCGCGAACTCGTCCTCGCGCGTGCCCACGCCACAGTCTTTGTGCTCCGAACTCACGACTCCTCCGACTCACCCCGTCTGCGGCCCTGTCGAGGATCTCAACCGCACCTGTTTTCTCTCGACGCTCGTCTTCAGCGTGTTTGCGATTCCTGGCCTCCCGCGGTATCAGCCCCGACGTCGATGTGGCGTCCGCCTTCGGTCAGCCTGTTCCGCGTGCGACTCACGGCCAGTAATCGCAGAGTATCCCGGCTGTGATCGGCGCATAGGATTGAACGTATTGTGTGCACACCACAAGAGATGTCAGACCTGGAGTCGTCGCTTCACTTCTTATAACCGGTCGTTCCTCATGGTGGTCATCTGGCGGTGCGCCCGCTTGATCCGGTGATGGCCACATAGGACCGCACACGGAACAAGATGTCCAAACAGATGATCGTTGAACAACGCACAGTGATACACCCCGTGCACAAGAATAAGCTGGAGACATCGCAGATAATTACACAATTGGATGATCAATTTCGGCAACTGGCTGAGACCGTCCTTCCAAAGCAACCGTATCTCTTGTCAGTGCCGTCTGACGTCCCATACCGACACAATTCCCGCTTCGTCAACACCTGGTATGTGGGGACGCCTTTTGATCCTGAAGAGGAGCAAGTGCAGTACGTGAGCTTTCTCCCCCACCAGGGTGAACACGAGTCCCTCCTCCAGGTGGTGGGCGGGTGGGCCGACGAGCACGGGAGCATTCTTCCAGAAGAACCATCGCCCAAACCGACGCTCGTGAGTGGGCAAAATACACCTGCAGACCAAGGTCAACGCAAGAAGATTAGCCTGCAAGACTACAAGGCCAAAGATAAGAACTCAGAACAACAAACACCACACGTCCAGCCTCGACGGGAAGAACGAGCAAAGGAGCAAGACACGATGGCTGGCGAACGGCCTGACACACCCGCGGACCTAGCCGCTGTGCCTTCATCTTCTTCTTCTATCCCGCGACAAGAACCTGCTTCCCGACCGGGCAAGGAGAGCCAAGAACACCATGTACCGGAAAGGATCTCGCCAATCGATCGTCCGGACTCGCCCGTGTCTCCTGAGAGCCCTATGGCAGAGTCTCCGAGACCACCCAAACGGCGGAAGCTATCCCCACCGGCCAGTGAAAATCATACCATGCCCCCACGGTCGCCCAAGCCGGACCCTCAGGCTTCAGTGAAAAAGATGCCCAAGCTGCTCTCTCCGACTCTGCCCTCACCGGAACCAGAAACAGGATTGCCCGAGTTACTGTCACCTTGGTTGCCACCCTCATTGGAGAAAGTGATCGAAACGCCTCCGTCATATTCCCTGGCGGAGGGCAGTGCCGTCCATCCACGGAGAGATCCCGTGCGATCGATCCTGGCCGGCGCGGGGATCGAGACGCCACCTCGCTCGGCCGAAAAGAGTGGCAGCCAGGTTCGTTCGGATAGTGCGCACTCTGTTCGAAGCAATGCTTCTGCGACACCGAATCCCACCACGTTGTCACTCCCTCTGAAACCTGTGGCGAAGAACGCGGTCAAGATCAGTACGCCTGTGCACCGTTCAAGTTCTGGACCTCGGCAACGACGTACCATCAAATTGAAATACGGCAAGAAGAACAGAAAACGTGTTGAAGCGTTGTTGAAACTGGCTCCCCGCCCAAAGAAGGCGGTCGTGGTGCGGGAGCCCGACGCGAAGTCAAAAGTCTCGACCATCAAGCAAAAGCCGGCGGCCGCGGCCCAGAACGGTCCGACCGAGAACAAGCGCTTGGTTCATCCTGGCTCTGAATCTCAAGTCACCACGACCAAACAAACTCTCATGCCCCCCAACGAGAAACGACCAGAGACGCCCATGAAGCCCTCACCGAAAATGAAGGCACTTTCCTCCGCTCCTGGCGTTGGCCAAACAAAGTCCACATTTTCCACACCCAAGAAAGACATGAAATCAAGTGCGATGCGACGGGTGGAATCGTCCGATGGTGCGGACGCGTCGACCCCTGCCGCCGAGAGAGTCCGGATTTCCACCCCGCTGGGGATTTCCACCCCATTGGGGACTGAGAAAGGCTCGGGACCGCCTCGACCATCCCCCCAGCAGGCCACATCCGCGCTCTCGGCGCGAGATGAAGAGCGCCAGGCTTGGACGAGCATCAATCAAAGATATTTTGCCTTGGGTCGGACGATCAAGCACGAAGGCACTTCTCTAGGCCCTTCCCCCGGTCCAGATGCCAATCCTGCCGACCCTGCCAAATCTGTGGTGTTGTTGACGGAAGCCTTGCTCTGTTTCATGATCAATATTGCCGCGCAGTCGTACGCTCGCAACGTGGACCCTGGATGGGACACCATCATTCCATACCACATTTTTGTCTTTCGTGCTTCCCGCAAATTCCCGCATCTTCACGGCCTCGTCGTCCAGCTGGGTGCGGTATGCCGTCAATTTATCCACAAATATGACATGGATCGTCTGGCGCGAGATCCGTTACCGGATGAACACTGCAATTCGGCACCCACCCCCGGCAGCGACGGCAACACCAAAACCAACGAAGACGGTGAAAGGTACAAGAAAAGGTATCTCGACTTCCGCGATGGATTGGTGAGAAATGCTCGGGAATTGCAAACTGCCTGGCTCGATGGTTCACGACTCCTGTCTTTGGACATTTTGGAGCGCGAGTATCCTCACACATGGTCGAAGCGGGCCAAAGATCCAAGCTCGCGAGGCGAGAAACCAACGGCAGCAAAGATCTCTAAGAATTACTATCTGCCTCTAGATGTCACCACCAGCGCTTTTGAGGCCATCCGGTTCGCCCTCGCCTTTCTGGAAGAATGGACCGAGAGAGAAAAAGTCGATTGGAAGTCCCGGATAGAATTATGACGGATGACATGATGTATTGGCGCATTGGACGGACTTTTGACATCCAGAGATACCACAATCGAGCGTGGTGGTTAACATGGCCTTTCCCACCTGTATGATACATGTCTTAGTTGATGGATGGAGGGCAGTAACTGGGAATCCGACGGCAGTAACTGGGAATCCGAGGACAGTACCGAGAACAGTCGGCCTGGAGAAAGAAGGATCTCTATCTCGATTAACATGGGTGATTGATCCTGCCATTCTGGTTGGTCCAAGCGGCGGCAGATTTTCGGCCGATCTTGTTCACCTCGCCAGATGCGATCGATCTTGATCAGTTGCGCTGTGCTGCCTCCCCAACTGATGCGTTGCAGCATGGCGTCGCGCAATTAAGACAGAGCCAACGATGGCGGTGACGGCTGCAGAGGATGTCCCTTGATGACGACCCAACGGGCTTTGAGGGTGTCCTTCCAGTGGCATCGCCAGAAATTTCCCCTCCAGCCCTCAAAGATCCTCGAAGCAGTGCCGCTACCGGTGCCTCTGCCGCTGGTGTTCGTGCCTTTACCGCTCAGACTATAGCTTTCTACTTTCGGGCTCCGGTCAAGGCCTTTTTCAGAACACGGGTGGACTATTTGGTATGGACGCTGCCTGTCTGCCTGTCCTAGACCTGATGATACTAACTTCACCGATAGGCATATGCGAAAGCCATCAATCCGCACCTCCAGAAGGGAAAATTCTCATGGCGGACCACAACTCCAGGCTTGTTGGCTCATGCCGTCCACTCGTACGGATGGCGTTTTATCCCGGAACAATTCCTCCCTCCGCTCGTGGCCAACATCGCCGTCGGGGCCGCCCTCTACACGTCGTACTTGCAAATTCTCACGAGGCTTCACGAGCCGTCGGCGCATGCGGCGAAGACGGTGTATCCTCCTCCCTCGCCGTCCGCGACATTCGCTGCCGGGTTCGCCGCCGGCACTATCCAAAGCGTGATTGCTGCACCTCTCGATGCGCTGCAGGTCAGATTCGATCGGAGGGGAGAGTACTACGAGAACAAGACCATGTGGCAATATGGCAAGGGAAAGCTCCATGAAATTGGCACGCGCGGCATCTTTGCCGGGTGGGGATTGTCATTTCTGAAAGACAGCTTCGGATCGGGCATCTTCTTTTCTACTTTCGAGTACGTCAAGGCGCAGGCGTATTACAAGTTTGTGGGCTGGTATTATGGCTCTCTGGGAGAAGCAGCTGTCGACAAGATCGCCCAGAGGCGTGGTTCGGTGGCAACTGAAAGCCAGCCAACCGCCGTCATCAAACCTCATTACGCGATTGAGCCGTCATTCCTCATGTTGGCGGGCGTGTCAGCATCCGTCGCTCAGCAGAGCATCCTGTTTCCCCTCTCCGCCATTCAAAATTTGCACTTTGAACGACTGGAAGACTTGGACAACCAGGCCATGAAGTTGCATCACGCGAGGGGAAGAGGACTCATGATCCGTGCTTACTATCATGCCTACCAGGAGACATGGAAGCAATGCAAAATCCAGGCCGTGGAAGAGGGCGGTCTGACGAGGTGGCTATACAAAGGCTTCTGGTGGTCGACCATCAGGCAGGTTCCCAGCACCAGCGCGGCCTTGATCATCTTTGAGCTGGTGAGGAGGAAATACGGCATGAAGGGCGACGGAGTAAAAATCAACCAAGACGGGTATGATATATTACTGACGTAGTAGAACCTCACTCAGCTCATCAATCTGCTTACATGGGTTGTTCTCTTCTCAAGTGGGATAAATGGTGTTGCCCCGCGAGTTCTGCCTGCACTGTAACGCGTGCTCCCGCGCCAAGCAGGTGAAAGTCGCGTACCCTGGGTACCAGAAATTGGAGATGGCCATCATCATTACCTGTGCGACTCTACTTTCAACAATCCGCACCACCGGCACTTGCGACATCCCTCTGGAGCCTCGATCGCCCATCTTCTTTTATTCCGATTATTGCTCCCATCTGTCTGACGGCACCGCGTCGATTGTGACCTAACGGTATATCCTCTCCCGTGCGAGTCGCCTCAGCAGAGGCAGGCAGCAAAGATGAGTGATATTGTCATCAATGCCGATACGTTCTTCGATCGCCTGTCGGTGCTGTACAACTCTTGGAAGGCGGATAAAAGATCGCAGGATGCAGTCTTCGGCGGGGCTGACTCCATCGTCGTGTTGACCGGCAAGGCGGAACAAGAGAGCACGTACCAGAAGAACAACGCTTTACATGTGAGTCGACGGTTCTCAGGCTCACCGATACCGAGCGGATCTCGAACAGAAGGTGGTTGCTAACACTTTTCAGTTCTGGCTGCTGGGGTATGAATTTCCTGGGACCTTGATGGTCTTCACACCGGCGGCCATGTATGTGGTGACAACGGAGAAGAAAGGTGCGTGGCAAAGATCCCAGCCGCGCTCGCTGCGGCGGCAACTGACACTCCCTCTAGCCAAGCACCTGCAAAACCTCAAGAATGGCAAGATCCCCGTTGAGATCCTCACCGTCGACACGAAGAAGCCGGAAACCAGGACGCAGGCATTCGAAAAGTGCCTGGACGTGATCAAAAGCGCGGGAAAGAAGGTCGGAACCATGTCGAAACTGGAAGTGACGGGCCCTTTTGTCGACGAGTGGAAGAAGATGTTCGCCGACATGTCCAAGGACGTGGAAGAGGTTGACATCTCACCAGCCTTGTCCACGGCGTTTGCGGTGAAGGATGAGAATGAACTCCGGTCGATGCGCACGGCGGCCCGGGCGGCCAGCGGGATGGTGTCGGATTATTGGATCGATGAGATGGCCGAAGTTCTGGATCAAGAGAAGAAAGTCAGCCATCGCGTGCTGGCGGACAAGATCAACAAGAAGATCGACGACACCAAGCTCTTCAGCAAGATTTCCAAACTCCCGAGCGACTTTGACAACCAGCAACTCGATTGGGCGTATGGCCCCGTGGTCCAGAGCGGCGGACAATATGACCTAAAGTTCTCGGCTCAGTCGAACAATGAGAACTTGCACTCGGGCTGCATTGTTGCGGGCTTAGGCTTCCGATACAAAACGTACTGTGCCGTCCTGGCGCGCACGTTCTTGATCGATCCGAGCAAATCTCAGACGGCCAACTACAAGATCTTGCTCGCCGCGCACGATGCGGCGATGAAAGAAATCAAGGACGGGGCTGTCATCAAAGATGTATACAACAAAGCACTGGGTGTCGTCAAGTCGCGGAAACCCGAACTCGAGAAGCACTTTGGCAAGACGGTGGGGGCCGCTATCGGGATCGAGTTGAGAGATTCCAACATGGTGTTGAACGGCAAGAACACCAAGACCCTCAAAGACGGCATGACCCTCAGCGTCATGACCAGCCTCGCTGACCTGACCAACGACAAGCCACAGGACAAGAGAGGAGCCCACTACACGTTAGTCTTGATCGACACGGTCCGCGTGACTCGCGGCGATCCCGTCGTCTTCACCAAAGATGCCCTCACCGATCTGGACTCGATCGAGTTCTACTTCAAAGACGATGAGGACGAGGTCAAGCCCAAGCAGGAAAAGGCGAAGAAGCCGGGCGCGAGTGCGATCGTGACGTCGAACATCAAAGCCGCGCGACTGCGAAACGCCAACCGTCAGGATAACGCCAAAGAGGAAGAAGAGGCCCGGAGGCGGGAACACCAAAAGGAGCTCGCGGCGAAGAAGCAACGCGAAGGCCTGGAGAAGTATGCCGAGGCCACCGGGGCCATGAACGGCGACCACGAGAAGAAGTTTAAAAAGTTCGAGTCCTACAAGCGGGACACGCAGTTACCGCCGCGCGTCAAGGACATGATTGTCTACGTCGACACGAAAGCGTCGACCGTCATTCTCCCCATCATGGGCCGACCCGTGCCCTTCCACATCAACACCATCAAGAATGTGAGCAAGTCTGACGAAGGCGAATACACCCATCTGAGATTCAACTTTCTCTCGCCCGGCCAAGGAGTGGGCAGAAAGGATGATCAGCCGTTCGAAGATCCTCATGCTCACTTCATCCGGTCCCTGACGATTCGATCCAAGGACCAAGACCGCCTCTCCGAAGTGTCTGCTCAAATCACCGAGCTTCGGAAGGCGGCGGTGCGTCGAGAGCAGGAGAAGAAAGAGATGGAAGACGTGGTGGAGCAGGACAAGCTCATCGAGATCCGGAATCGTCGTCCCATCAAGCTTCCAGATGTCTACCTTCGACCGGCACAGGACGGCAAGCGCGTCCCTGGCGAGGTCGAGATTCATCAAAATGGTCTGCGGTACTTGTCCCCCCTGCGCAACGACCACGTCGACGTCGTCTTCTCCAACGTCAAGCACTTGTTCTTCCAGCCCTGCGTGGGCGAGTTGATTGTGCTCATCCACGTGCATCTCAAGAACCCCATCATCATCGGCAAGCGCAAGACGAGAGATGTGCAGTTTTACCGCGAGGCCACTGATATGGCCTTTGATGAAACCGGTAACCGGAAACGGAAGCACCGGTATGGCGACGAGGAAGAGTTTGAACAGGAGCAAGAAGAGCGTCGGCGAAGAGCCGAGCTGGACCGTCAGTTCAAAGCCTTTGCGGAAAAGATCTCGGACGCCGCCCGCGAGTACAACATTGCCGTCGACATTCCTTTCCGCGAACTCAGCTTCAACGGTGTGCCGAACCGGAGCAATGTTCTCATGGCGCCGACCACAGATGCCTTGGTGCAACTGACAGAGCCCCCATTTACGGTGATCACGCTCGATGAGATCGAGGTCGCCCATTTAGAGCGAATACAGGTATGATTTTTGACAATCTGACCGCTCGCAGAGTCTAACTTTGATGCAGTTCGGTCTGAAGAATTTCGACCTTGTGTTCGTGTACAAAGACTTCCATCGCCCACCGACGCATATCAATACCATTCCGGTGGAATCACTCGATCGTATCAAGGAATGGCTCGACAGTGTCGATATCGCCTTTACCGAAGGACCGCTCAACCTCAACTGGGGCACCATCATGAAGACCGTCACCACCGATCCTCATCAATTCTTCAAGGATGGTGGTTGGAGTTTCTTGGCCACCGAGTCTGATAACGAGGGCAGCGAGGAGAGCGAGGAGGAGAGCGCTTTTGAGATGAGTGATTCTGAGCTCGCCGCGAGCGAATCAGAGAGCGACGAGGACAGCGAATTCGATGACGACGCTAGCGCCAGCGATGACGAGGGCGATGTCGAGAGCGGGCTGAGTGACGAAGGAGAGGATTGGGATGAAATGGAGAAGAAGGCAAAGAGGGAAGACAAAAAGGGAGGCCTTGAGGATGAGGACCGTGGAAAAAAGCGCAAGAGGTGATTCTACCTCCGAATGGTTATTGGGTCTGATATACTTGGTGTTCAGCCTGTCCCACAGGGCGCGTGGCCTTTTCATTCTCGAAATGCTGGCGTTGGGTCAGCTGTGCTGCAGCTGAAGGATCTGATAGCAACGTGACGGCCGCAGATTGCCACTGACTTGTCTTGATGAGTGGGAAAAGGATTTCTGTACCTCTGAGCTGAGTATTTCTAGTCAGGTGCCATACGTGGCAATCTGGGATTGTTTCTATCAAATCCAAGTTCGCCCATCGCTACTGACATTATAATAATGCATATTATCCGGATTGGACAGCTAAGCATAGCCCGCAAAATGCCGTCTCCTTTCAATATATATCCTTGTCACAGTCAAATGTGTGGACATGTCCATCCGCTTTAATTGTGGTGGCTCACTTGCCCTCTGTCTCTCTCTGCCAGTCTCACTCCCTCCCTACAAAGCTATCGTCTTCCTGACTGACCGATTCTACCACCGCTCCTCCCAACCTTCCTACCAGGCCATTGTCCGAATCTGTGTCAGTACTCGGTCGCGCAGCATAGCCCATACTATTTTGATTGCCATCCTTGTTGCCATGGCCACGATCAGGCATGCTGAGTGTGCTTGTTGCTCTCAATGCCCTGGAATCATGGTAGGTATTTGTCGCCTGCTGCTCGACTTCTGGATCATATACGGCATCGATCTTCTCCCTCTCACGCTTGATCAACTCCAACCTCGCTTTCCCAACCTCTTCTTTCATTCTTTTCCGGTGGCTTTCCTGAAAGAGACCTGGAGGCCGACATCCACTGTTGTCCACCGCCTTCATGTTTTTGACCAGTTTCTCATCAATATTACCACTGCTTACTCTTATTTCTCGCACGGCGCGATTTTTCTCCCGTGTCACTGCAAATTGGACTCGTTTACTGTTGAGGCACGTGAACAGTGCTCCAATACGACACGAATGCGCACACCAATCATACGACCGACGGTGGAGACGGCGCCAGAGGAGGAAGAGGATGACAATGACCCCAGCGGCTCCAATGGCCATCGGTATGGATATGGCAAGGGTACGAGACGCTTCTGAATGTGCCGCTGTGACTGAAGGAATCACAGATGGTGTGACCGTCGGCGATGGTGCTGGCATTGCTATTACCGAAGTCATTGCTGAGAATGACGACCATGGGCCAGGTGCGGGAGACGATGAAGGCGTAATCGGAGGATACTCTGTCGACAGGCCATCGACAGTTGCAGTCTTTGTCGATGTTGCGAACGTGCTCGAGGATCGCAGACTTGTGTCAACACGGCTCAACGTGGAGGATGGCAGCAACGAAACCGTCGCACTAGCTGCTGAATGTATACCCAGGCCACTAGTGTCCGTTGTCCATGTGCTCTGAGAATCTTGTCCGCTACTGTCAGGTTCGATGGGCGTCTCCGAGGTTGCGGGGGGCGCAGTCGCCATCCCCAGGGAAGACTGGGACGTTTCCTGGCAAGTTTCAGCGATGGTCAGCAGGGAGCTGGCCGGCAGGGAGCTGGCCGGCAGGGAGCTGGCCGCTGCAGGCGTGTCGGTTGTGGCTGACACCGCGGTCGTGGAGCTTGAAGAAGCAGCGGCAGGTGTGGAGGAATCTATGAGCATGATGGTCATCAACAGATCGCCAGTGGATGAATCCATGTCAATTGGGGAGAGAGCTGAAACGGAAGCAAGGGACATAAATGTCGTATTCTTCTCTGTTGTAATGCTCGTCGACGCCTGTGTACCACTGGGGGATAACTTTGACATAATCGTCAATAGATCGCTCTTCTCCAGTTGCGCCATGAAAAGAGATAAGACACACCGTAATGACATGAAGGGACCCAGCTGTTAGATCTGGCATTTTTGAACTATGCTGATTCGACGTGGAGATGTTAGTGACAAAGGCTGTTGCTGTGTCATACGCATTGTCCTCTACTGCCCATGTCACAGGGCAGCCCGGATCGGGTGTCATCGGTAGACGGGGTGTGGTATTGCAAATGTCGCTACTCTTGCTGGTGGTGGTGGAAGTCAGGGAGAAATTGCCTCCAAGGCAGCTATCCAGTCGAGAATTATCAGTGTAGTTGAGCGAAAACAATTCCCCACACCTGAAGGTGTCAGAGGGCGTAAACACTGGTTGTAAGAAGAGAGTTAGCATGAAATGATGTGTTTATACTGATGGGTTAACTAGGAACAGCCTGAAGCTCCTGTCCAGAGCTTCCCTCGACTTGGGTGGGCAGATGATGGCGTTTTGACAAGGAAATGCAAACACGGTTAGATAGATACAAGGAGAGGTTTGAAGGGCGTTGTCAGATGGGTCAACGATGAGGATCTCGGTCCGTCTGTGGGCAGGCAAGAAGTGGATATATGCCTTTCAACATCAGCGCCTGCAGTGAACGTATCTGGATGAGTAGATTTGTCCGAGGCGGGCGGATTCAGACTATCACCAATCCATGGTCAATGACGGTGAAGGCCTGCTGGAAACATCTTCAAAAGAACGTGCCAGCAAGGTAAGCAGAGAATGGCAGTAGCAAACTGTGACCGCAAGCAATAAAGGGGTCAGAAATTGGGGAATGCTTAGCTCAACGTTCCATCATTACTCTGCTGCGCAGATCCAACATCCAAATCATTCGCCTCGGGGTGGATGGCAATAAAGCAGAAGAAGTCTAGACATGTATGGAATCAATCACCAGTGCGCCCCAACGCCTTCAGCATCAAATTCCAGGCCGACAGAAAGGCTCTGGATGCCTTGTTCTGCATGCCTTGTTCTGCACAACCAAACTTCCCTACCTCGCGCTAACAATGTATCAAGCATACAGGAGACGGTGAATTTGACGGTGACTGACCACCAACAACCAACAAGCACCAGGCTAGCAACAGCCGCCCGCGGATCCAGATTGCACGCCCTGGCCTTGGCCGACCTGGACGGTCGGCTTGTTGTTGACGGTCGTGGTTCCCATACGCTCTTTGATCTGTCTGGCCATGGTCAAGAAAGCCTGCTCGACATTGGACGCGTTCTTGGCCGAGGTTTCGAGGAAGGGGATGCCCAGGCTGTCCGCAAACTCCTGTGGGCTCCTAATCAGCAAGAGATGCGAGGATCAAAGTGGGAGAGAGGGATGGCGCACCTTTGCCACCGTGTACTCGACGACCTTTTTGTCGACCATGTCACTCTTGTTGCCGACAAGCAGTTTGTTGACACCCTCGGTGGCATAGCGATCGATCTCCTGAAGCCACTGCTTCACGTTGTTGAAGGAGTCCATATCCGTGACATCATAGACGACGCAGATTCCATGGGCGCCTCTGTAGTAGGAGGACGTGATGGTTCGAAATCGTTCCTGGCCGGCTGTATCCCACTGCTCGGGTCAATCAAGTCCCTTCAAGGCATCCTCGGGGCACATACAATCTGAAGCTTGACCGTTTTCCCGTCGAGTTCGATCGTCCGGATTTTCTACGAGGTGTCAGCCAAGTCAAGGCCGGTCGTCGCGGAGAGACCATCTCAACATACGAAATCGACGCCAATAGTGGAAATGTACGACTCGGTATATGTGTCGTCAGCGAACCGCAGCAAGAGGCAAGATTTCCCAACGCCCGAGTCTCCAATAAGCAGGAGCTTGAAGAGGTAATCGTATCTAGGCGGTCCATGTTAACTCCACCATCTTCGACATTTGACTTCGGATGTAGTAGGATATTGCCGGCCGTGGCGGGGAAGGACTCTGAGGTGACCGTCAGTCGCAGGCGGGAGTCGTGAGACGGGTCCACTTACCACTCTGGATTCATCGTGACGGATTTGTCTGATGCTCGGCTTGAAAGCACGGGAAACTGCAGGATCGGTGACGGGGAGGAACAACTGAAGACCGGGAAGAAGAGATGTGAACGCGAAGCAATCTGAGCGACGCCCGACAAGAATGGGGGAAGTTGGCGACTGGAACCTCCTCTGGCGCTGGGTCGGAATGCCAAGGCACTAGTGGACTCCTGATGGGGGCGCTGCAGGCAGATGACATTGGCAGAGAACAGGCACAGGACACAGGCAGAGGACACAAACAGAGGCATACCGCACATGATACATGGATAGGTGACCACCGTACACGAGAATTCCTTATTGTCAAGAGAGCCCACTCGGGTCCCGGCTTATTTTCTATCTGGAAGACCAGAGCAACGTTGGACGGGTCCCTCGTATTACGGAGTTAGGCCTTGTCACCTCTACTGCGCATACCCATGAGCCTGAAGCCATTCCAGCACCAGTTTCTCATCCCTCTCTCTGTAGTTGGCGTTGCTCGTGATGGTGTCTGACACGACTACAAGGCTTCGGTTGAAGGCGCCGGTGTCTTTGTCCTTGAAAAAAGCATTGATGTCGTCTCGGATCTTGTGGTCAGCGTAGTTAGGGAGGCCGACCTTGATCCATCGGTCGATGACGATGTTGCTGGCGCCCAATCTCTTGGAGACTCGATCCCACTGCGCTTTCGTGTACTCCCATGCCACGATTCGCGTGTCGTTGTTGGCCGCGATCGCGGCAATGCCTCCGTGAGCGTCTTGAATCGGCACGTCCTCGGATGTGACAAAGTTGAGGAGGTCGGTAGCCAATGCAGGCTGCTTCGCCCGTCCCAGTGCTTGTATAGAGATCTCCTTTCCATCCACAGACGTCGTCTTGGAAAACTCGGTCTTGACAGCCTGGTACTCCGCGGGGCCGCCGTTGGCCACGGCGAGATTGAAAATTACGCCACGCAGATTCTGATGGATGGCTTTGGTGTCTCCCGACTTCCACGCCTCGAACCTCTTCTTTCCCTCGGCGATGATTCCTTCGTGTCCGGCGTTGGCGGCCATGGCAAGAAGAAGCTTTCTCAGTTGGCCCGTCAGCCACTCTTCATCCTTGGGATACTCCCAGCCGACGGACTCGGCCGCTCTCGACACCAGCTTCAGGGAGAACTGCTTCAACCCGGCGGAAATCTCCTTGTTGGCGGCGAAGACCGATCTGACCTTGGACAACGAACTGGAGATTTGCGACCACACCAGGAAACTTTCCTCGTCCTTGAACCCTTCTAACAGGGCGAGAAGCGCGGTGGTGGTCGCGTCTCCCGAGATGGCCAGAGCCGTGGCGTCGCCGAGAAGGCCAATCTTGTCTTCGAGCGACAGGCGATCTTGAGCGGCACCGAGCTTCAGGAGTCGTTGAGGAGGATAATTAGTGCGGTAGAACCCGCTTTGGTCGGCATTGATCTTGTAGAATTCATCATCCACATCACGGACGGTATCCTGCTTCAACGTCAAAGCGCCGTGGACGGTCTTTACCGGCGATCCCGTCTTCAACCCAATCGGAACCCACCACGTCGTCTCGTCCTCTTCAGATTTGACATCTCCCGTCGCCAGAAACCGCGACTGTCGGATGGAGATTTGGCCGGGCTCTTCAGCCACCGTCACGATGGGAAAGCCAATCTTGCGAATCCAAGGATCCATGAACGCTTGGACGTCTTGTCCTGAGGCCGCGCTCAAGGCCGCCCAGAGGTCGTTGGTCCGGGCGTTCTTGTAGGAGTGGATCTTCAAGTAATCACCGACGCCTTTGAGAAAGATCTCCTCGCCGAGGTGGTTACTGAGCATTCGGATGACGGAGCTGCCCTTGAGGTATGAGATGTGATCAAATATCTGGTCGACTTCCAGTGCATTTCGAACGGGCACTTCGATCGGATGGGACGCTCGTAACGAGTCGAGTTGGAGCGCTGTTTGCACAGCTTCAGCCTGACACGTTCGTTAACCAAGGTCACGACAATACCTCGAGACATGCCACGCACCACAAACTGGCTCCAGACCTTCCACTCCGGATGCAGATGATTCACCGCCAGCCAGCCGACCCAGGTGGCGAAGCCTTCGTTCAGCCAAAGCTCATTCCACCAATCCATCGTGACCAGGTTGCCGAACCATTGGTGAGCAAGCTCGTGAGCGACGACATACGCCACTCGATTTTGGAACCGGGCATCCGACTTTTCCTCGTCGAAGAGGACGGCCGTCGTTCGGTAGGTGACCAGGCCCCAGTTCTCCATCGCACCCATGGCGAACTCGTGTACGGCAAGGAGGTCGGACTTGGGAAGAGGGTAGTCGATCCCAAAGACCTCGGAGAAATAGTCGATGGTCTTATGCGCGTGCTCCAGAGCAAAGCGGCCCTGTTCCTCCAGTCCCCTCGTCGTGTACACGCGAACCGGCAGGCTCTTGCCGTGGTATTTGCGCTCCGTGTAGGCCTCGACGTATTTAAAGTCTCCCACCGCCCATGCCGCGAGCTGGCCAGGGGGGCACCATCGTCAGACGTGGTCACCAAATCTTCTGCGGACGACTTACATAAGTACTCATGGCGGGTGTCTTCTCAAAGGACACTTTCTTGAGCCCTGGTTTGCCGCCTTTGGTCACGGCCTTCTCCGGCATATTGCTCAGCGCCACGAGTTCGTCCGGAATTTCAATTTCAAACTCGAACGACGCTTTCAGATTGGGTTCGTCGAAGCAGGGAAACGCGCGTCGGGCATCGCAAGCCTCGAATTGTGTACTAAACATGTAGTGATAGTCATCGTCTCTCGGTGTGCCGGCCGCCGCCGTGACAGCCGGTTTGTATTTGGAGCGGTAGAATCCGGCCATGGCATTGTTCATGGTTCCCTTGAATTTGATGGCCAGAACAGCACTCCCCGATGGCACCTTGTCAGACAGCTTGATGGTGGCCCGTTCATTCTTCGAATCGTACGACACCTCCGTCAGGGAAGACACAGGAGCTGGCCCAAAATGTCAGCCTCAAGAAACTATCATCAGATCGAAGGTGTCCGACAAGTGCCATCGTGGCCCAACAACACTTCCGCGCCTTTGATCTCTATTTCCTTGACGTTGATCACGATCTCTTGGACGTCCTCTTTCACGGTCGAGTCAATCTTGACCAGGCCATCATAACTCCAGCTCCCTCCAAACTCGAGGTTGAAGAGTGACAGGTCGTAGTTGAGAGGAGTGATGCTGCACATGCGGGTCAATGGATGGTCATTGCTCGTCGAACCGGGGAAAGCTCACGTATCCGGCAGGATATCTCTGTCCGTTGGAGGCGCCATCCCGTGCCGCCTCGCCTCTCCCGAGCAGGATCGAAATTGTGGTGCCGCGAAGTGTCTGCTTCGCGGTGCAATTGCCCGTCTCCAAATGCCAATGTGTGGTGGGCGGGTGCTCAGCGTGATTTGGAAAGAAGCAGCAGGACCAGCCTTTGCGAGCACAGTGAACGGTGAGGTGAAGAGGCGGACCGTCAGCATAAGGCGTTGCTTTGCTGTCAGACTGCTGCCATGACGGGCGCTTCAGCCAAAGGCAAAATCAGTCATTCAACGCTGCAGGGCGCTGTAGTGAGTGGAGTTATGAACGGACCCACGGCCGCAATCGCGATCTCCAAATTCAGGCTGCCCCTCGCCCTGACTGCGAACCCACGATACCACCCCAACATTCCGTCCTGGTGATGCCGGCGTCCGAGGACGAATATGTCGACGAAGCGTCTGATGATGATCTCGACGATGACGCTCCGCGCGCTCCACAAGCCGCGGCAGGTCGCAGGGCGGCGGGTCGAGCGTTCGCTCGTGAGACGGCGCAGAACTTCGAGGTGACTCGGACATGGGATCTGTTGACTGAAGGAGCCGATGGCACCATTACAAGCGCCGTGGAAGGCCTGCTGGAAGCTGGCAAGAGAAAACGGTGTGGATGCTGGGATAACTCACCGCGGTACAGAAAGCCTGACTCCATGACAGATTGCTCAAAGACACGACCCCGTTGCAACGAGGCATTATCCGACACCTGATCCTCATCTTGGACATGTCACAAGCGATGAACGAGAAAGACCTCCGGCCAACACGATACTTGCTGACCCTGGCCTATGTCACCGAGTTTATCCGCGAGTTCTTTGAGCAGAATCCCATCTCTCAGCTGGGTATCGTGGGCATGCGAGATGGCATCGCGGTGCGCATTAGCGACATGTCCGGCAACCCGAACGACCACATTACCGCCATCCAGCAGATCCGCACGCAAGAACCAAAGGGTAACCCATCTCTGGAAAACGCCCTGGAAATGGCCCGCGCCGCCCTCTTCCACGCGCCCAGCCACGGCACCAGGGAAATCCTCCTGGTCTTCGGCGCCCTGCACACCTCAGACCCCGGCGACATTCACCGGACCATCGACAGCCTCGTCGCCGACAAGATTCGGGCACAAGTCATCGGACTGGCGGCGCAAGTCGCCATCTGCAGTGAACTCGTCTCCAAGACCAACAATGGCGACCATTCAGCGTACGGCGTCGTGCTGCACGAGCAGCATTTCCGCGAACTCATCATGGCCGTCACCACGCCGCCGGTCACCCACGACCAGGCGAAATCGGCCAGCTCCTTGCTCATGATGGGTTTCCCTTCGCGCACCGTCGAAGAGCATCCCTCTCTCTGTGCCTGCCACACCCGCCCCAGCCGCGACGGCTACCTCTGCTCCCGCTGCAAGACCAAAGTGTGCTCCTTACCCTCCGAATGCCCCGTCTGCGGTCTGACCCTGATCCTGTCAACTCATCTCGCCCGCTCCTACCACCATCTGTTCCCACTCGTCAATTGGACCGAGGTCCCTTGGTCCCAGGCCTATCGCAGTACGGCCTGTTTCGCCTGTCTCAAACCTTTTCCCGAGGCTCCAACCCATGAGCAGGGGGAGAAAGGTGCTGCACCAACGAGTACGACTGGCACCAGCCGCTACGAATGCACCTTCTGTCACCACCACTTCTGCATTGACTGCGACTTGTTCGCCCACGAGGTCGTCCACAACTGTCCGGGCTGCCAAAGTTCCAATTTGCACACGAGCTTGATGGGCGAGACCGAGGTCGCAGATGAAGGCCAAGCCCGAGCTCCATCTGACCAGAATGGCCATGTCGCTGATGGTCGCGGTGATGGGGGAAGCGAGGACGACGATATGGACGTGGACCGATGATAAACAGTCGAAGTTCACATTGGGCGGTATAAAGCCCTTGAATGGAAAAGGAGAAATTCGTCCACCCACGGCAAACCACTGTGCTCGAGGAGATGAAAGGATAGGAAAATGAAGTCCTGATACCCAAAGATTAAAAGGTCGGTTTTGAACTTGCAAGATAGCCCGTCGTCATCACAGTCCCCACAACCTAGCATACTGAGAATGTCAAGAAACTCGGACCCAAACTCTGAACGAGCCCTACTGTTAACTAGCAATATTCGGAGAACCTGGTTTTCTGATTGGGGTGATTGTGATTCGAAGAGTCACTAGAGTAGATACTCGCTGCTATAAAATTAGTCCGTCTCTACCATCATATCTAGTATCACGTTGGCACACAGTAACAACATCAGACAAGTTGATACTAACTGATGGATTGTCAATTCATTGATTGATAGAACGGATAAATGAGGGTGAAGGTAAATAGGTAGGACAATGGAGAGGTGCACAGTGCCGGACATAACGCCTGGCCCAATAAGATGGGATCCAAAAACCAAATCAAAACACCATGTCACTCCCCTGGATTGCATGCCCATCATTCCGATCGTATCATACGTGCGTCAGCCAAAAGGTGAGATCTGACCAGATCCAGATCTGGAAGCACAATCTCCTAATGTCCAACATCAGCAACGCACCCGTACTTACCACGCACATACACTCACACGCTCTCCGACGGACGTATACCTCATCTGAAATACCCCGGCACCAGGAGATCAAAGCTCTTCTCCTTATCAGCCAGCTGGTCCAGACCCTGCAGATCGATGCCCAGCTGCTCGGCGATCTCTCTCTGTTTGAATTCCATGTTCTCCATGAACTGCGCCGCCTCCTTCTGTGACTCCAGTGGGTCATCAGACATGACCTCACCGCGCTTCCACATGATCCTAGCCACTGTCCCGTCGATCATGAAGCCAGACCGGATCTCGGCGATATCCTGAGCCTTGGCCAGGTAGCCGAGCGCCTTCTTGTGGTTGTCCTGTTCGAACTCGCAGCACGCAAGCTTGTAGAATGCCGCGGCCATCAGAGGGTGCATGGGGTTGTAATCTTTCATGATCTTCCTCGTTCGGTCAAAGGACCGCGCGGCCGAGCGGAATTCGCGCTGGACGAGTTCCAGGTTGCCGTAGGCAAAGTGAAGGTTCGCGGTGAAGATACTATTGCGTCCGACCTCCTTGTTCAGCACACCTTCGGATTTCTGATACATCGTATATGCGGCTGTGAACTGCTCCTTGAGTGCAAGAACCCGGCCGATCTGCAGATAATTCAGTGCTAACAGAACGGCAGCTTTGTCGCCAATGCCCTCTCTGATGTGGGCCGCTTTTTCCAAGTATTCCATCGCGAGGTCGAGGTTGCCTTCGGCCGTCTCGGCATTACCCAGATTCGCGTAGACATTGGCCAGTTCACCGTCATTCTCCGGGAGATGGATTTCTCGGATTTCGAGTGTCTCCTGAAGAGCCCGTCGCGAGAGACTAATTTTGTTCATCTCATAGTGGGTGGTCCCCTCTGTGTTCAACAAATGGGCGTAATGGAGAGATTTCTTGTCTCGAGCGGCGCCACGTCCAAGGGCGATCAGGGTCAAGCATTCGTCATAGTCGGCGATCTCGTAAAGGTACCTTGCCGTGATGGTTAGGTCGTGATCGCTGAGGCCGTGGCCAGGAGAGGGAGTTCTACTTACCATGCACTGTTGGCTAACAGCCGAATGAAGAGGTCGACCTTGTCCATGTCTCTCAGGGGATTCTGCTCCTCCGGACGATTCCAAGTGTACAGTTTGTACTTGTATGCCAATGCGATCACATGCTGAATCCACGTGCGACACCAACCCCACGACTCTGTCAGAGGGCGTCCCTCGCGCTGTTTGGGAAAGGCATCGTACAGCAGAGACACCATGGATTCAAAATTCTCCTTTAACTCCTGAGAGTTGCGATAGTTCACGGCCTCTTGCACGGTCCGGTGAATGGCAATCTTTCTTCCCAAACGACTGATGAGACCTTTCCGGTGGAGTTCGTCAAGCGCTGCTTGAAGGTTCGCCGAAGGGTTGATAACCGTCTGGATGGATGGTGCCGGCAAGACAATATTGGATGACGACGGCGTCGTCCGGCAAAACTCCATCTTCTTGGTGAGCATGCTCTGATCGCTAGGGAGGAACAAGTCGATTAAAATGGAGTCGGGAGAAAGGAGCGCGAGACCAGACAGGATCACTTTGGCGTACTCATTCAGATTGTCAAAGGCAATCTTCCAAATCGTATCGAGTGAATGAATCAATTGGTCTCGCTCGGTCGATTGTCTTGGAGGGAGCGTCTCGAAGCTGTCTTTGAACATTTCCATGAAGGAGCGGACCGTGCCATGAGTATTGATATTCCGGTCCAGAATCAGTTTCGCAGCGTGCATAATCGCGATGGGCAGGCCGCCGGTGTTATGTAGCAAGGTCGAGATGGCTGCTTCTTCAATCTCGTACATCATGTCCTCGCTGCGAAGGTATTTCGTTTGCCATGCATCGCCAAGGTGCGCCAGCAGGAGGGCCCGACGTTCTTCGTCGTTGAAAAGCTGCACTGTTTCGCCACTGAGGTGCTCATTTTCAAAAAAATTGTAATAGGCGCGAGAAGTCAACAGCATCGCCCCGCGCCCTTCGGTCGGCCAGTAGCCCTTCAAGGTTTGCTGACGTTCTGCATTGTCGTATATCAAGAGCCATTTCTTGGTAGTCAAACGCAGCCACCGAAGCACCAGGCTGAGGTTCTCGTCAAAAGTCGTGTTAGAATCAGCTCCTTCCAATTCCAATTTCAGGGCGATTTCGGTGAAACTTTGTCGAAGAGATGCTTTGGTTTCGGCCTGCACCCAGAAAATGGCATCGTAAAATCTTCCAAATCGTCGAGCGTATTCCAACGCAATCTGTGGTATGGGTCAGTCAATCCAGGCGACCCATCGGACATGGAAAACCCAAGGTGCGAGAACTCACCTGTGTTTTCCCAATACCTCTCCTGCCGTAGATGTTGAATTTGCGGAGTGTCGGGGAATCGACCCCGAGACAGTCGTGAATCTTTTCAATGTTCTTCTCCCGTCCAGTAAAATGCTCGGTGCGAAGATTGTTTGGTAAGTTGTCGGCCGGAAAGATGGGCTTTTCCTTTCCGTCCATGGGTATCCCTCGTTCCCGAAGGCCCCCAAGGTCAGTAATGTACCGCTTTTGCTGTGCGTGGTTGGCCACGCTATTCGCGCTGACATCTCGAAGATGCTTGATGGTCGATGAAAGGGACTCCAGACTTTCCTTGACTTTGGGCTCCATGCTGGAGAGCCAGCTGCGGGTAAAGTCGTTATCTAGCGAAGGGATCAGTAACCATCAGGAGACAGGGGTCTCTGGAGAAGTCTTTGGAAGTACCGTTGAAATGTCTTTGCAGGTACAGGATTGAACTTTTCATGAGACTAATGACAGGTTCAAAGACATCAATCAGCTCCAACCGAATTGAATTGTGGTTAATCGTCTTGTGCTCAATGGCAACTCGGATGGCACTGATGAGGAGTTCCAAACTCCGTCGCAGCTCGTTCATCCATCGGGTCGTGGACTTCAGTTTGGCTTGGGACTCTATTGCCAGCTGGCGAGGGTTAGGTCAGACTTGGGCCTCCTTTTCTGGCCGTCATACCTTGATGTTTAAATACGCCAGCCGCCATAAGTTTGTCGTGTCGATCGGCCGCTTCATATCAACCGTCTCACTATCGACTGCCTCGATCAGCTCTTGGATGAGTCCCTCGAACCCCAATAGCTGCCGGTCCAGTTGTAGAATCGTCGGAAACAGGTTCGCTTTCCAGGCAGAGCGAGATTGCCTGGCCTGCTGTTGCTCTTTGTAGACATATCCGCTGAATGCTTGACGGTCGGTATAGTTGTCGGTCTGCTCGAGGTCCGCGGGACTGAGCTTATGGAGGTCGTTTACGGTCTTCCATTGCTCGATCAAAAACCCTCGGGTGTCACTGTTGAATTAGTATGATGGCGGCACGTCGAGAGTCGGTTTGCTCGTACTCATAGTCTAGACGAAGTTAACCACTCCAATGTGTTTCACAGCTCGGATGAGAAAAGAGGCATACCAATGTCCCACTCATCCTCTTTCATCCGTATCGCTCCTACCCTCGACATGGTAGGCAGCGGTCACATATCACATGAAGACAAGGAAAGAAGAAGGGGAGTACGGTGAGAGATAGACGACCCCAAGGCGTCGAGAAGAGGCAGACGAGTAAGAGGAGAGGGAGGAGACGGGGACGGTGGAGGTGATGGAAAAAAAAGAGAGGCGGAAAGCTGGTTTTGGGGGAGGAGGGATAATAATGATAAGCACCAGGCAGCCAAGTGAGGGGGTGGATTGCAGACGGGTGAGGCTGTTGCCGTGAGGAGCGGGCAGCGGCCCTGGCCTTCAGCCCTGCAGCAGCAATTGGACAGAGGTCGTGGGGGTTTTGCCGTATCTGACATGGACGTGTCAAGCGGTGATGAATGCAGACCCATGCTTTCACATACCAATGAAGCGAGGTATTCGTTGTCGTATCCTTCTGCTGCTCATAGAAATCGGGCGTCGAGGACGCATGACAACAGTGGACTAATGCAGGCCAAGCATGCCAGAGACTGCGCCGCGAAGAGCATCTGCGCCGTGTCGGACAGGGGGGAAGGATGGTTACCAATTGACAAAAAATGGCAAATACATCCCCAAGGGCTGAGGTTATTTCGAAGCAAAAAGATATATTTTCCATCTAGACCACCGCCAAGCATCCAACCATTGCCTAAAGCGCGTCCATAGCAGACCTATATCGCTGCAGTCACGTGACTGGCGCCAGAAAGGATGCTCCACCACCTGGCCCCCAAGGCCGTGCAGCCGGATGAACTCTGGTGCATGGACTTATTGGTCAGGCTCGAAGTTTTGCTGAGTGGCCCATTCAACGTTAGTGTGGAGAAAAACGTATAGGTATGCTGAGATGACGAGGCTGAGGCTTCGAACGTCGATTGGAGTGTTGGCGTAAGGAAGATTTGTGGTCTAGTAGCCGCCGAGACTGCCACTGCCTGTCCTTGGTCAGAATCATAGTGTTTGTGACCCAGCCTCGCAGGCAGTGGAGAGAATGCTTACCATAGTCATGTAGCAACGAGCACACAACCACCATCTTCTCGCTCCCCTCGACTGGCCCCTTCTTGCCCTCATTGGATGGTAGCAACCTCTTCCAGGGACGTGTTTTCTCTTGCACCGTCGGATAGCCACGAGGATCTACACTGCGGAAGAATTCAGAGGCGCTTGCCATCTCTCTCATGGTGTCGTTCTGATTACGCCCGGCCATTGTACAGAACGCGCCTCAGGCTGACGCCAGGTGCAAGAGCGGGAGATGCACGACTTAGTACTCGGGTTGAGTTGAGCGTAGGCACGCGTGTGGCTGTGATGTTGCTGGAGGTTGAGGAGAGATCCGGCTGACTGACTGCAGGCACTGCCACAGCGCGGTTCCGAAGGGCCTGAAGACTCGCCAGATGCTAGCGAAACGACGCTGCTGTTGACTGGTGTTGCGAGCTCGTAGGGGACTCCATGGACAGCAACAAACGAGAGGGGAAGGGGCAGTGCGAAGAGAGTTGTTATTTTAGCGCATGCACCGGCCACATTAGCAAATTGCGCGCTTGCGCAGCTTGGCCCAACAGAAAGCAGTCCGAACTCCGGCGAAGCGGGTTCCTACCTCTTTTCACTACACCGCAAGTCGAGATATCATTCTTTCAGGCCTCGAGATAACACACAGTATAGACTCCGACATCGCCAGCGGCTTGCATTGAGGCTGAGCAATGCACCGCCTGCAGCGTGCAGACGCTAGCTATACCGCATTTAGCTTGGTACAGATATTGGACTATTCTTCCTGCGTTCGATCAGTTATCTGTCTTTCTTGGACATCTGCCGTTCTTTCACACATTTCTCATCAATCATCACGTCAGTATGGCCTACAGCACGAATCTCCTCATGAGCTTAGTGTTTGTGCTGCGCCACCTCGTTGATTCCCCTCCCTTCTCTCATGGAACCCGTTCTTCCCCGGTCTGCTCATATTTTTGTAATGACGATGGACCGGGTCTCGACTGACGACCGCCTCTCAGCGTCTTTAGAAGCGTTCGGGTTGTCGAACGACACATGTGGACACACTGCACGTCCGTCAGCCGGACAAGCCCACAAATCGAGGGCAGAGGTGACATACATCGTGCATGGTTGCCCTCGCTCATGGTATCATACATCAGGAAGATCAATGGTTCCGTACACCGCTGCTTCTCAAGCCAGTACCTAGAGCAAATCAGTATGTCGAGAAAAAAATGTCGAAGCCGAGGACGGACCATTCCTGGTTTGGGTTGTAGTGGAGATAGTATACCTCGCCGACTCTGTCTGGTAAGATTCTGTCGGCGGCGACAAGATCGTCTGTCAGAACGGTGCGTGAGTCGCACAATGCGAGAGGGTTGTCCTCGAGCACGGCGTTTAGTGGCCGCCATGTGCTGTCACAGCAGTCAGATCTCATCCGGTCATTCCGGGATGGTCGTCCTACTTAAAAATTCGAATGCGATAGCCTGGCCGCAAGTACATGCCGTGCTCATCCTCGGGGAGGTACCTTTGAATGATTGCCGGGCCGGAAATATAGGTCACGTCTGAGACTGGTCAGCATGGTCTCGACGGTGTCGGAGACATGTGCACCGTTATGAGCGCCTTTGGCTCGCCCCTCGACCAACATCTTGTCGTAGACGTCGAATTCTGTGCGACGGAAATCTTGGTTCTTCCTCAGCCGCACTTCGTAGGTCAAGACTCGCACGGCCGAGAAGCGTTTCCGGAGTAGTTGCTCTGTTTCATCCCGATAGCCGTCGATGTCCTCTGGGGAGAGAAAGTCCTGAAAGCGCGACCGGTGCTCGTAGAACTCAAACCCACACTCATCGAGATTGAGCTCGGGATGTTGGCGCATGTCTTTGATCAATATATCCGGATGCAACTCGTATTCTAAATTGTCCAGGCGCATCACGTTCGGATCAAGGCCTTCATCTTTCCCCGGGAGATAGAGATATGGCTTCTCCTCCTCATACAGCGGCAATTGAGCCAGAAATTCTATGCCGGAGCGAACGGGAGCCATGAGGTTGACAACGAGGGCGAGGAGAGGACCGTGCTTGTGCAATACATTTCAACTCACCAAAGACAATTTTTGTTGAGTGGCTCCCTCTCTGGTCCGCGGGTGTAATCGAGGCGCAGCCGGACGGAAGCTTATCAGCTGACCGCCAGTCCCAAAACAAACTTATGGTCCCCGACCGGAAATCAGGTGATGCCGTGGACAGAGCGTAGGACGACAGTCCGATCCCATAAGGATAGCCATGTCAGCAGCTGTGCAACGATCAAAGCCTCAACCACGGCGAGCTCAACATCCAGGCTGAGAGCGGCCACTTTGCTCCTGCAGGGAACCAGCGCCAACCTGACTTGGCGCCAAGCATCACGCGGAGCGTTGCAGACTGAAGCTGTGGGGGATACAACGGCCCAAGATCTGGAGGGATTCAATATGTTATTGACGAACCAAGCAAGCTGAATCGTTGATTAATTCTACCTAGGAGATGGGCTACGGTGGTGTGGTAGGAGTGCCGCGATGCTGAAGTCACGTGACTCTTCCGCCTGTGTTCTCCACCGTTATTGGAAAGGTGGATATATCTGGAATACAAGTTGCCCAAGTTGAAACACCAGGGTGAGACCTCCCACGATCAGGACAGCCCACATCGCGAACCAGGCCCCCGGATTTCTGCGGTCATTCCACAACCGACGGAACGAATGTGGGTTGCGGTCTATATTGACGCGTTGCAACTTGATCAGCCGCTTCTCCAGGAATGGGAAGTCGGCAATGGAAACATAATTTTCGTTCCCGAGTCCCTCGGCATCGAGTTTGTCATAGACGGTCTTGATCTCCTCGGACTTCTCTCGCACCGTGCACAACGTCTTCAGCAAGGGATCACAACGCTCCATTTCACCCAGCTTCTTCTCAATGCCCCTCCGCGAGCGGCGGTCTAGGGCAAATATTAAGCGGTAAGATAGCAAGACCCCCCGCAGGTAATCCTCAAAGTCAGGCTTTTCATACCCCGCATAAGAGTCAGTCCCGTCCAGCCCTAACTGATACTTTCTGAACATCTCAGAAAGAAGGGTTTTGGACTCCTGTCGGTAGAGCAGCATACATATGGATGGGTATTTGAAGACGTACAAGGCTTTCTGCCTTTGGTCATATTCCAGGTGCTGCCCCAGGATGCCCGTCCACTCCAGGTTGACGTTGACAATGTCTTTGAGGCTGTGGTAGGACACATATGCCGTCGTGACGCAGGCCGACTCCACGTCCCGGCTGCCGAGGATATCATCGTCCAGCCGAAGGTCCGACGTTGGGACAAGATTGCCAAATCTTCCTGCCGTTCGATAGAGCGGTTCGGAGGCGACGTCGAGGGTGGGAAGCTTCCTTTCCCGGACAACAGGGACGTGTCGGCCGCGTGGTCGGCGCAGAGGATGCTTTGGTGGTTTGAGCTCAAGCCATGACAGTGACCCATCGGCGCCCAATGGATCCCACAAGGCCGTGAGCCAGCCAGTCATCTGAAATGCCAACTGCACTGCCCGCAACTCGTCATGCCCGTCCCGCAGTTGGATCAGGCCCTGGTCTTTCAAACGGGTCGCGATTCGCTTCAGGGAAATCTCATCGTCATCGAGCAAGCACCTGGCGATCGCAGCAAGCACGCTGCACAAGGCCACACGAAAGGAGGCATATCCTGACTCTCCGGGAATTCGGAAGACTGGATCAAGGAGACTGGTCTTGACTTCGGCAGCCTGACCCTGGATGAAATCCAGATACCATTGCCATGAAACCTCTCTCCCTTTGCCAGGAGCATCTTCACCCGTCATGGCCCGGCATAGCTGTCTGCATGCTCGGTCGAACTGAGACACTGGGAGATGTCAGAAGGCTGATGCTTACAAACAGGGAGGGACCGAAGTGGTGCCATCCATCATACCTTCCACATCGTCTTCTGTCACGATGCGGCCATTGTTGCCAAACGTGCCCCTCCGGTGTATTGCCGTCATCCATGATGTCCGGGAAATGGGTCCCCTGGGATCGGGAGTGGGCTCTGGATCCGACGGACTGCTAGAGATGCTGGACGCATCTTCTTTCCCAAAGGTCAATGGATACATACCGTGTGTGGTGGCAAGGAGGGCCGGCCAATGTTCGGTAGGACTTTGAGGCTGTGCTGGACTCATGGAAGAGTAGGGGCATCATGAGATAAATACCTTGGGCTGCGGGTCGAATAACGGACAACAAGGCTTCACGGCACCGGTGGCCTTGTCCAACGCCTTGATTCGTACATTATAGCGGGAGGCACAGTGCATGCGTTGATGGCCAGACGGTGAGCTTTTGCGGTGCCCAAAAGAATGGGTATTGTTGGTGGGTTCTGCAAGCAATGCCGCTTAAAAGCAAGGCAGCCCAATCGCGGCCCTTTCCGTCAACCCAACGGCCCCGCATCATTTTCAAGCACTGCCCTCAGCCAGACTGTGTCCTAGGCAAATGCCCCTCCTTCAAAGTCCTGTGCATTATCGATCGGCTGGGCCGGGAAAAGGTTGGTATTTGCTTTAGAATAGTGCTAATGCTGTCATCATTTGATTGGCTGTCCTTTCAATCTCCAAACGATCCGGGCATGTCCATGTGCTGCTGCTCCTCCCCCTCCTCTGTCCGCATGCTGAGGTTGATCGGTGCTTTCTCGCTCCGAGTCTGCTCTCGTTGTCGCTCCCCCCTCTGGCGCAAGAAAGTCAGCACGTCTTCGTGATCGTTTTGCCATGCGGCGAGCATGCTGCCATCAGTCTCTTCGCTCCGGAAGCTCCGGACGTGTATGTGAGGCTGGTCATGCTTCATGCATGTCTCGCTGCCATCAATAGCCCGCATCCCGGCTGATTGAATTTCGCTGGCGTCATATTGCCTTGCAAGGACGATATCAAAAGCTTGCGACAGAAGCTGCGGATCAAGGTCCCCGAGCGTCCTTCCGTCAGTGGGAGGAATGTTCATCGAAGGGAGCGGAGGTCCCACGGACACTGTCCCGTCCTTCCAGCGTTGCTTCAATCTGCCAGAATTTCTGGTATTTGTCGAAGGCAGTGTCCCCAGCATTATTTACCGCTCGCCAATCCACCGAATCGCCACAGATTTGGTGCAACATCTCCAACGGGCGCATGCTGTACGGCAATAAGATCAGGTTATGCAAAAATGTCTCCCCTTCGGAATCTCTTGAATTGGCCTCTACACCCGCTTCCAAAAGGACCTTTTCAGTTGCCAGGAAATCCTCTTCGGGCGGGGCCCGCCAATACGCACAGCCAGCCAATTGGTGCAGAAGAGTCTGTCTCCTAACATCATAATGTCCGTTGAGAGTGTGGACGGACACAACGTGCCTTAGAAGGAGTTGTAATGGCCCGTGCCAGGTGTTGGCGACCGTTGTAAATGTGACATTGTAAGAAAATACCTGCTCTTTCCATAATGCCATCTCCGACATTTGCTTCAGCGTGCCTGATCTTGCAAAATTCATGACTAGCGAGTCGAACGGTGGTAGTGATTTGTCAATCCTCAAGAGGGCTGCCAGCAGGGGGACTTGCCTTATCGAAGTTTTCAGGGACATCCACGTCTCCCATGGGTCTAATTGACAAGCATTGCAGAGAGCGTCGATAGCTTCCGGCCTGGCACCGTCATTCCATAGTCCTGTTTTGGCTCGATCGACGAGGATGAGCATCATGAGGACATCAGTTATCGAGATGCCTGTGAACGGCCCTCTGTCTGTTCGACAGCCGGCTCGTATCCAGGATTTCAAGTTGTCAATCAAGGTGCTCATGTTCTTACAGTCGAGAGTGTTTCCCTGTCGGAACAGCATCATCGACATTGCATTCGCGCCTGCTTCGTCGACGTCATGAATAGAGCCGCCTCCACAGGACAATAATCGTCGGACAGTAGCCATGTCTTTGGCCCGGGCGGCCTTCAAAAGCGGTGAACTCCATGGAACAGTATTTGGAGCTATGATGGTTGCATTGATGGCGACAGTCGTTGTCATCAAGCTTGCTGATGCTCGAAAATGCATGAACCTGAGCCAACTAGGCAGCGTCCACACGATTTGCAGAGATGCTGGCGTATGTTGTGTATGATCTTGGCTCGAGCACCAACATGATGCTCTTGATGAAATGGCCAAAGATGAATATCGCAGCAACAATTCACCTCCGAGATCCTCCAGAGAGGGAGGGGAATGCAGTATTGCAGAGAGGTGGCATGGGCAATTGCAAGGGCCTCTGAAAGAGGGGTCCTGATACCCTGCGCCGGTCAATCCGTCATATATCTCGACCTGCGACTGCTCAATGTCTGTCGGCGTCATACTTAGCCCCGGGTCCGGAGTCAGACTGGTGTGGACGACATTTGTTCCATTTTCTTCTTCGTTTGTAGCACGCATGGAACCGTTTGACCGAAGTGACAACAACTGCAATCCACAGGATGCGACGAACATCTCGCGGAGTGCGCCTAGCTCGCATAAATGGTGCAAAATTGCTCTCGAGTAACGCAGCCAGTAAAGCCGTCGGACTTTTGGAGACTTTGCCTTTCCCGGAGGGCTGCGCAGGAAGGCCTCTGCATTAGCTCATGATCAAGGGAGCCTGTCTCGGGGTCCATGGCTTAAGCAGCCCTCCCTATTCATTGCCTTCGAGCTGCGGCCCGCTCCATCATAGGGCAACTAGGTTGGGCGATGCGAGCTGGCCGCAATTTTGCTCTATTGAAGCATGTCGCCTTGGGGGGTGGGCGAGAATGTGAGGCATATAGATGGCGGGGGGGCTGCGTTCTTGGCGCTGTACTACGAGGCTTTCAGATTCTGATCCAACCATGTGGAAGAGTGAGGGTGATCATCAAACAACGCGTTGATGCCGTTCTCTTCAAGGAGGTCAGCGAGCGAGATTTGAGTGTTTTAGCGTTGTATTTCGGATAAAGGGGTCATGACTCTCCTGCCTCGATAGCTTTGTTTCGAGATGGGACCAAGCTATATGAGACCCTACTCAAATGCTAGCATTTTTGCAGAGAAACATAATCAGCTTTGTGTCATGATTGCCCTGCCATCCATCATAAGGACGCAGATAATGATATCTCCAGCTGGTGGTCTATCTCAACTGCAACGCGTCAATAACGCGCTCTGGGGTCTTGGCATTCTCCAGGAAATTTGCCTTTATTTCGTGCCGTTCTGATTCGGCGAGCGATCTCTCACTGCTCAAGGCCACTTCTCAATAGCCCAAGTGCGCTGTTGGTCAAACAAAAGCTCCAAGGAGTTTCCGACTCCAAAAGCTCACCAGCTCCGCATGTGTTGCTTGCATGCGAGGTTTTGGCGTTGCAAGTCACAAGCTCAGGCCTCCTGCTAGAATTCCCCTGTCGCGATCTGGTTAGCTGAATTTCTTTTTTTCCCACTGGTCTCCATCATCCACACTTGTCTCGAATACTCGGGCTGGAGGACGGCGGATCATGACAGCCTCGAGAACGGGGTTCAGAGGCCATGGTGAATTGATCGTTGCACTATGGTATATTCAATGTACCCATCCATAACACCTCGCTCGGACCCCAAGTTTCCCAAAACTCTCATTGGCGACTTCACGTTTGACTCGGAGCGAAATCAGCATCGCAGTCAGCTTTTCCTGCGGAGGAACATGACGCGTGTTTTGGCGTACCACGAGAAAAACCGGATCAAGGCGGCAGTCAACTCTAATTTACACCGGCGCCGTACGTTTGGGGGTAGTATTGACAGCGTCTCTACGAAAAGTGGCGCGGAGACCCCCACGGCAAACGGAGCAGAACCAGCGACACCTCTTGTTCTGTATGCCGGGCAAAATCTGATCGCGACGTCTCAAGCGTTGGACATGCCGATCCCCCCGGGCCGACAACATCTACCGTCAGTCTCAGAGTCGGTTTCGCCGTCTGCTTTCGTGGTGGCATCCCCCAAAGAGGATTACAAAGCACCGGCGCGACGCAGTCTCAGAAGACTGGAGGGGTCTCAGTATGACGACGAGGACGCGGAATTGAGACTCAACCTATCGAACATCCGCAAAAAGCTTAATTTCATGTCGAACATGCCCAGCGAGGAGGACAGACCGAATAAACGTCAAAAACGAGAGTCGATCAAATGCCAGTGTCACTTGACCGTCTGGGACAATCGGGAGGGGTTAGAGGCCGCGGAGCCACTGATTCGAAAGTCCCAAATGTGCCAGGTGATTGCCACCGAGAGAGGCGCGATTGGCTGGTTTGTGGATATCGAGCTGGACGGACCCTTCATCATCAAGGCACGAGAACTCAAAGTGTCGACTGATCGCAAAGGCGAATCGGTTCTGGGGATGGTCGACAAGTATTTCCTGGAGTTAAAAATCGTCCCGTCCAGACTTGATATCCAGTGGCCACCGATCCCCATCTTGGGTAAGAGTGATGGTGACCACTTCACCGGACTGGGCAAGACGGCCTCGGAGAAGCTACAAGGCGCCTTGGTCGCCCGATACATGCATCTCCCGCAGGCGCCGGCGGCCGATGTCCCCCTCAGCATATTCTTTCTCCGTGAAGGACGGACATACAGGACAAAGTACGGACTCGAGGTCAATTCTCAATGGGCCAAGTCCCACGGGCTGGTGCATCGAGTCAAACCAGAGCCCAAACTGGACCCAACCTTGGGATCATGGATATGGGATCCGGAGGGTCAGCCTTTTGGACGCAGAAGATCGACCAAGAGTAACAAATCCAATCCCGTTGCAGACGGTAGACCAGCCCAGCACCCGCGTGACGTTGAGGTGAAAATAACGTACACGTTTGATGCGTCGAGCATCAGGCCGGTGGCCAAAGAATTCAGACGGGCCACGGTGACTGGCTTCTGTTGCCCGGCCTGCCCGTTACAAAAATCATCGACACTGGAAGATCTCCAATTTCATTTCCACGCGAGTCATGCCAAATACCGATTTATCATCGAAAAGAAGATGCATGATGCCGCGAATGAGGATGACCTGACATATGTCCACTTCAGGGTTGGGTTTGCCGAGGCCGGCAAACCGAGAACTCTGGACAAAGCTCAAAGAGAGGAAGAATTCGAGTGGCACGCCCCGGCGGAACCATTTGACCAATCTGCCTACGTCAACGGAGATCAAAGTTGGCTCGGTGTCCAGAGCAAGAAGCGCGGCCCGAGCAACGGGGCGGCATCCAACTTGACCCTGGATCCCCGTTCCCTCCTCCGGAAGAAAAACGGAGGCTTTCTGCCAGCGGAGCACGTCCCGGACTTTCGCCAAACACAGCGGAAGAAATATCCCGTCACCACGCTCCGGATGAAAACGAAAGGCACGACCAAGGAGACGATGTACTCATCCATCAGCCATCGACCGCTGAGGCTGTCAGAAGAACCGAGAAGCGAGACAGACGACGAAATGGATGACGACTGGTTCGTCGAAAGACACATGGAGACCCTTGAGCTGACGGCAGAACAAGAAGGCTGGAGTGATGAAGAACGTGAACTGCTCAAGCGATGGAACAAACATCGACTGGAAGAGCATTTGGAGCATCCAAGGTTCCTGTCGGATTCATTGGTCCGATTCGTCCGCAAGAATAAGACATGGTTGAAAAACGGGAACGCCGAGTTGCTGAGGGCCTTTTTTACGCTTATCGGCGAATTCAAAGGGCTGCGAGTCTTGAATGACGCGGTTGTCATGGATCTTCATCGCATGATATTTGGACAGATGCCGATCAGCATGGGTCAAGCTGGAGATGGGGAGTCCACGATCGATGTCTCCATGGCTGATGTGTCGCCCACGGCGCACCAAGGTACACAAGACGCGCAAGGTATACAAGATATACATGTTCAGATCCATCAAAACTTGAATGGCAGCAGCAATAATAACAGCAACAACAGCAACAACAGCAACGATAATAGCAACAGCAACGGGAAGAGCAACTGGATTTGGACCTGGACCAGCACCGGTATCAAGAGCACCACCAACACCACCAACACCAACACCACCAACACCAACACCACCAACACCAACACCACCAACACCAACACCAACACCACCAACACCAACACCAACACCACCAGCACCAGCACCACCAACACCACCAACACCAACACCACCAACACCACCAACACCAACACCACCAACACCAACACCAACACCACCAACACCAACACCAACACCAACACCACCACCAACACCACCAACTCCACCAACTCCACCAACACCAACTCCACCAATCACCACCCTCAGCAACAACAGCACACGACGCGTCAGACCAAAGTCGAAACTCTACTATCCATTGCCCCCGGTTGTTGCGGCGCCTGCTCCAAGCCAATTGCCCGGATAATCAAAAAGGCAATCCGGTGCTCAGAGGCGCAATGCGAGACTGCGGCCGTCATGTACCACGCTCGATGTGTCAAACAAGATAAGCAGGACAAGCTGGCGTGGACGTGCGACCTGTGCAAGGAGAGGATTCGAGAGATCAAGGGGAAGGGCAAGGTGAGGGATTAAGGAAGAGACAATGTCGGCAGATTGATTCGGTCAGGTCAATCTCGTGAGCGAACCTTTATGTTGACCTTGCCTCTGTACATGTCTGTCTCAGTCAAGAAGTGGAGCGGCAGCAATACTTAGATGCGAGGCTCCTACAAACAAGCAATAATAGCTAAATCCATGGCTCATCCAGTGCCTCGGTTTCCATCAGAAGCCGCTACTTTGGTGACAACCCTGCTGGCGTCTCTTTCGGCAAGATCAGGGCAAGACCAGTATCTTGAGTCGTTGAAAGCACATGTAGCATACCGTGTATTTCTCTTCAAGGACGGCTTCTCTTTCTGGTCCATTGTTATCAGACTAGGCTGATGTCGCAGGAACATGCGATGACGCTGATGAATATATCCGTGCCGAAGATGGCAGATTCCTGTCTTCATTGCGTGTCCATCCTTGTGCTGCCCGGCCATGCTCAAAACTTGGTTGGAAACTGGCAACCATTTCTCGTTCATTCACACCAGCGTCCTTCATGCCAGGATGCAGATCCGCGCGAGACTGGCAGCAACAAAAAGCGATTGTACTCCAGGCCAACAGATGCCGCCCATGCGCCCATGTGCCATGCGAATCCATTTCCCATTTTCCAGGGAGGGAAAAAACCATTAGCGACGGCGCACTCGATTCCACCTAGCCTCGCATCTCCACGTCGTCATCGTCGTCGTCGTCAGGCTCCACAAAGTCCTCGTCGTCCTCATCGTCCTCGTCTTCATCGTCTAACTCATCGCCTGCTTCTTTTGATTTTTGCTCTGCTTCAGCCCAGTTGATCTGCTTGTGGCGTGTCCGGCCTGAGACAATGTTGGAAGGGTCGATCTCTTCCATATCTTCGTCCTCTGAGGATACAACTCAAATCGTTAGTCGGTGTCCAGGTCGGGGCAATGGTGTATGAAAGAATAGGAGGCGACCCAGTTTGTCGATGACGGGAACGACAGGCGATCTTGTCGCCACCGCCGACGCTGAGCCTGTGGGAGACTTACCCTCTTCTTGCTGCTAGACGTTGTTAGCTTTACGGTCGCAAGAGGTGGGGTTCAGGGAATCATCATCAGAATAATACCTCGTCCTCAGCGCCGCTTTCTTCGCTAGACTCGTCCTCATCTTCTACATTCAAACGTGGCTGGTCCACTGCCTTGCCCTTTCCCTTGCCCTTGCCTTTGTCGACGATCTCAGAAGCTTCCTGAGGCACGGCGGAGCCGTTTTCAGACATGTCGATGCTCAGAAGAGTCGCACGAGTAGAGCAAGATCGGGGTCGATGAATATCTCGGTGGAGAGACGGTGGAAGAAACGGTCGGCTCAGTCTGGCTCCCTGGAATCGGTGGACTGAAATTGAAGCGCGCTCCCACAGGTCGCGACTGGGCCATTATTTGCTCTATTAGATCTAACCTTTTAAAGTTAGCCTCTTGGCGGCTGCATCCTTGGTTCCAACTTTTTGCTTACTGGAGCTAGTGCTGAGTGCTGTGTGCTGTTGCTACTTGCGTGGAAGATCCCGTGGCGGCGAATGTGCGGTTTGCCCAATATTACCCATGATGGTCGTCACGGTATGACTGGATCCAGTCTGCTATGATCCTTCTTCGGACGTGTGGCTGGCGTCCCGTGGCGTCTACAACATGATAACCCGTTGCATACCTCCAAACTTGATCATATTGACCCTAGTGACATGGAGTGAGTGCCAATACCACACGACAAGGAACATGACCAGTCTGCCGCTACTGTTCCTCCCGTGGCAAGCCAAGGTTAGTCAGATCGCTCTGCGAACAGCAAAGCCTGTTCAAGTGGAAAGTATATTCATGCGGGACTTGCATATTCATCTGGTCTGTGTGCTAGGGTATCTACAGGGCGAGTCCAGTTCATCTTCTCCAGCATTGACGCCATGGACCCGACATCTTGACCTGTTTTCTTTCCACCTTGGTTGGACATCGTGGGATTATTCCCGTTACGGCGTCTTCATCTGTAGTTGGTTCTACAGTCTTCAAGCCGGAAGGGAGCAGGTTCATGGGCGTGCCCGCTGGTGCTGTACGGACACATCACGTGACTCTTCGAGTGGCCACGAGGATGGCTATTCCCTGCGATGGAATGACTGACCGTGAGAATGAATCATGCTTCCATCGGACTCCGAATTCTACCACCGGATCCGCAGCTTCATCGGAACCGACGGCTGCCCAGGCGTGGGGCAAGACGAAGCACAGACAAATACATCCTCAAAAAAAGCCTCAACTCTGGATAAAAGGACCAGACAAGCAGACCGATGCCACAAACCCATTCGGAGACAGGACACGGACCACTCCGCTCGAGGAACGCGGCAAGTGAATCAGCTGCAGGTGTTCGCGATTGAAATATGGCAACTGGCTTCAGCGCCGGCTAGGCTTCCGAGAGTAGGCTCGTGCTGAGCACGAGCTCATGTTTTTGTCACCTGGAATTCGGACAAGCCTAGCATATTATTGGAAGATCGCAACATCCTGGCTGTGGACCTGTCATCTTGCCTGGTCCTCTACCCATCATAAAGCTTTGAGACCTTTTGAGAGCTTTTACACGAATCTCACCTGACGCCTGCTGGGTACGGTGATATACAGTAGATCCTAGCGGGTCCAGTTCCACGGCGGGTCACCCCGGCAATGTCCCCCCTTGTTTATCGATTAATGACGTATACGCTGATGGATTAATGAGCCTGGCAAAAGCCTCTGCCTTTTCGTTAAAGGATGGGAGGAAAAAGCCAGAGGCAGGCGCAGTCGATAGTGGCAGAGCCTTCAGGCGGAAGAAACACAAGGAAGACCTGCGAATAATGGCCCGCAATAAGGTCAATCCTCGCTGGTTGTAGAAGAGGCTGGATGGCGCTGGTATAGGATCGGCGGCGCATGCACCTTCCACAGGCTTCTCTTACCTTCCGCACAGCGCCAAGGCCTGCGGACAAATTTGAGGCCTGAGCCATTCAAATAGCTGTCACCAACCTGCCCTTCTCAACCTCACACATCAAACAGATCGACGAATTCTAGTGTGAGACTTTGCTCGTCGTAGACAAGTCTTGTTGAGACTTGGATCTTTTTTTCTCTGTCCCACCGAACCTTTTGCATTTCACGACAACCGTTATTCAATATGGCACCAGCCATTGGTAAGTCTTCACCGCAGCCTCACGGCGGTCGAAACCAGCAGCATTCTAACGGACGATCAATAGGTATCGATTTGGGTACCACGTACTCCTGTGTGGGCATCTTCCGAGATGACCGCATCGAGATTATCGCCAATGACCAGGGCAACCGGACGACGCCATCCTTCGTCGCCTTCACCGACACTGAGCGTCTTATCGGTGATGCGGCAAAGAACCAAGTCGCCATGAACCCACAAAACACCGTCTTCGATGCGAAGCGTCTCATCGGCCGGAAATTTGCCGACCCTGAGGTGCAGGCTGATATGAAACACTTCCCGTTCAAGGTGGTGGAGAAAAGTGGCAAGCCCGTCATCGAAGTCGAGTTCAAAGGCGAGACCAAGCAATTCACTCCCGAAGAGATCTCGTCCATGGTCTTGACCAAGATGCGAGAAACGGCCGAGTCGTACCTGGGCGGCACAGTCAACAACGCCGTCGTCACCGTGCCGGCATACTTTAACGACTCGCAGAGACAGGCGACCAAGGACGCCGGCCTGATCGCTGGCCTCAATGTCCTCCGTATCATCAACGAACCCACGGCGGCCGCCATCGCGTACGGTCTCGACAAGAAGGCCGAAGGCGAGCGGAACGTGCTCATCTTCGATCTGGGTGGTGGCACATTCGATGTCTCCCTCTTGACCATCGAGGAGGGCATCTTCGAAGTCAAGTCGACCGCGGGTGACACCCACTTGGGAGGTGAAGACTTTGACAACCGCCTCGTCAACCACTTTGTCAACGAATTCAAGCGCAAGCACAAGAAAGACCTCTCGAGCAACGCTCGTGCGCTTCGACGTCTCCGAACGGCCTGCGAGCGTGCCAAGCGCACCCTGTCCTCGTCCGCTCAGACCTCGATCGAGATCGACTCGTTGTATGAGGGCATCGACTTCTACACCTCCATCACCCGGGCCCGATTCGAGGAGCTCTGCCAAGATCTCTTCCGCTCCACCATGGAGCCGGTGGAGCGTGTCCTCCGCGACGCCAAGATCGACAAGTCGTCCGTTCACGAGATCGTCCTGGTCGGAGGGTCGACTCGTATCCCCCGGATCCAGAAATTGGTGTCGGACTTCTTCAATGGCAAGGAGCCCAACAAGTCCATCAACCCGGACGAGGCTGTCGCCTACGGTGCGGCCGTCCAGGCGGCCATCCTGTCGGGCGACACGTCGTCCAAGTCGACCAGCGAAATCTTGCTTCTGGACGTCGCTCCGCTGTCGATCGGTATCGAGACGGCCGGCGGTGTCATGACGCCTCTCATCAAGCGCAACACCACCATTCCCACCAAGAAATCCGAGACCTTCTCGACCTTCTCCGACAACCAGCCCGGTGTGCTGATCCAAGTCTACGAGGGCGAGCGTGCTCGCACCAAGGACAACAACTTGCTCGGCAAGTTTGAGCTGTCCGGCATCCCGCCGGCTCCTCGTGGTGTCCCGCAGATCGAGGTCACGTTCGATGTCGATGCCAACGGCATCATCAACGTCTCGGCTGTCGAGAAAGGAACAGGCCGGTCCAACAAGATCGTCATCACCAACGACAAGGGCCGTCTCTCCAAGGAGGACATTGAGCGCATGTTGTCCGAAGCCGAGAAGTACAAGGCCGAGGATGAGGCGGAATCTTCTCGGATCAGCGCCAAGAACGGTCTCGAGTCTTACGCCTACTCGCTCAAGAACACCATCTCGGACCCCAAGGTGGATGAGAAGCTCGACGCTTCGGACAAGGAGAAGTTGAAGTCGGAAGTCGAGAAGATCATCTCCTGGATCGACGAGAATCAGACCGCCACCAAGGAAGAGTATGAAGCTCAACAGAAAGAGCTGGAGGGTGTGGCCAACCCGATCATGGTCAAATTCTACAATTCGCAGCCGGGAGGTGGTGTTCCCGGTGGCATGCCAGACATGGGCGGCGCCGGTCCCGGGGCCTTCCCTGGAGCCGGTGGTCGCGGAGGTGATGACGGGCCAACTGTCGAGGAGGTGGACTAAACCTTTTCACCAAAAGTATTCCTAGTGAACTTCGGTGATCAACCAGTGGCGTCGACGGCGTTGGGGAGCAATGACGGCACCTCTTGCATGGCATAGACACATTGCAGGATGTTTGATGGTTTAATGACGACCGTTCATAGGGACAAAGTTTCTCAGTGAAATTGTGGAGAAACTCGACCGCTAGAATAGCTTGAATGACTTATAAGTTCAAATATTCCTTCCGATCCATACAATTTGAGACAGCTCCAGCAGTTTCGTCGGCTCATTTATTCGAATTTGGTCTTGTTCCATGTCACTAGCAGCGCTCAATGATGTAAGTACTTTGACAAGAATTAGTCGGCAATCTCTCAACACCCTCCATAGCCTTTTGAGTCCTGTCCCATGTTTATAGCTTAGCCTTTGCCCCCTCCTGCTCCTTCAATGCCTCGACCATCTTCGCAGCCTCGTCCAAATTCTTCTTCGTTTGCTCAAAGTAGAGGTGACTAAACTCACTGCTGGCCTGTCCACTGATTGTCCTCGCCTGGATCCCATGGGTGATCGTCCCTGCCCTAAGATGATGGAATACCTTGGCAACCTCCCAATCCTTCCCACCACCGTCCTTTCGCAGGTCAAACCCGACAATCTCGGCATAACGGTCGAGGAGCTGGTCCGGATCCGGCATTCCATGGGCGGCGCGGTTCTCGGTCCTATAGGGCGAGGGCGTCGAGGTTGCCGTAGGACGACCCATGCTGCCGGTCCGGTTCCAGAAGGGGCTGACAGCGTAGACGACGTCCATGATCGGGTGACCAATGGTTGACAGTTCCCAGTCCAGGATGGCAATAACGCGTGGCTCTGTGGGGTGGAGGATCTGGACAACCATTTTCAGCAAAAAGAACGAGGGATTTTATGGACTCAACTTACCACATTATCGAATTTAAAGTCACCGTGGACGACGGCGTAGCGATCGCCCGGCAGGTTGTGGCGGATAAAGTCGATGATCGCGTCGTATTTTTCGTGTGCTCGTCCAAGAGCTTGACCAGTCTTAATGTCCTTGACCGCAGCTTGTTGGGCTTCAATCCGCTGCCAGGTGTTGCAATGGCGCGAGTAGAAGCCGGTCTTTTTGCCGTATCCCTCCAAGCCGATGGAGTCCGGGTCGATGCTGTGGAGCCAGGCGAGCGTTTCGATGAGAGAGAACCAACTGGCAAGAAGGAGAGAACGTGTCAGCAGTGGGAGATCCACTTTGTGATGGCCGCCACATCTGGTGAACTCACGCCTTGCTTCTATCGGACGGCGATAGATCTCCAAGACCAGGGTCGGTGATGATCCGGCCCTTGACAAATTCCATCACCTGTTCCGGGACAGCATTAGCATGCCGCTTCCATGACCTGGTACTACCCTGTTTCGGTGACATACATAGAAAGGCGTCCCGATGATACTAGAATCCATACTCAAGGCATAGACCCGAGGTACGGGAAACCCTTTCACCGAGCCTAGCGCCTTCAACACTCGGAATTCTCGGTCAACCTGGTGCGCCACGGGACTGATGATGGTTCCTGATGGTTTCTTTCTCAGGATAAACCGGGTGCCCCTGGGAATTTCACCCGTCAGCATGAGAGTATATCTAGGCAGGCACGAAAGGGACCAAGTAGCGTACGCAGCATCATCAAGAAAGTACGTCGGATTACTCTGCCCATAGCCAATCTTCGTGGACACAACGGGCAGCCTCAGACCGGGAATCGTGTTGGATTTCAGCAAGTATGTGCCGAGCGCGGCATCGTTCAGATCATGGCGGGCGGAGTTGGCTTTGGCCGTCGGACTGACACTCATCTTGAAAAAAACCCGTTAGAAGTTTAGGGTCTTTGATAGAAAGAAACCCTGAATTTTTTCGCCAACGTGTAAAGTCATGAATCCCGCGGAGTCCAAAATTGTTGTTTCGGTTGAGAACTCGGCCCGTTCTCGAGCCGAGGTTGTTCGGGCACCCTTTGGGAAAGGGTGTACCCGCAAGGCCACAGTGGTTGGTCTTGATCTGAACGCTTTAGGACTATGATGCTTAATCATTAGTTCAGCTCTGGTGTCATATCACACCTAAAGTTAATCTCATAAAAACTCATATGCGGAGTGTTCACTGGTACCGCGATTCTGCCATGACAAGACGGTTATACTCGGGTGATCAATATTAATGCTTGGATGCTAGATATTGGCGCTCTCAGCAACACAGCATTGCACAAAGCAAGCTGTTCGACATGGTGCTTTAAATCTTTCCGAAGACTGTTCAGACTTTCATCCTGCACCATTCCGCCAGCGTGTTTCCGCCCGCATGTTGTACCCCTTGAATCTCGAAGCCCAATTCTCCCTACCTGACGCTGGTAGCCCTCGCGTGTGGAAGCATTGATCATGTCGTCGACGACAGCTCAACCACTTCTCGTGACTGTGGTCCAAGAACTCACCAGGTGGACGACATCCTCTAGAACTCCATTTGGTCCATCTCAAACTTTACACGAGATCCCATCAGCATCGGTGTCGGTGCCAACTCCATTCAGAGTTCACGTCTCATCCTTTGATCAAAACGACTGATTTCAACTCGGTTCTAGATCTAAGCGACTTAAGCAGAGACCCAAAACTGGGCTGTCTACTACAGCAACATTAGACTCGGCAGTGAAACCAACAACGAGTCGGGATTATTGTTGGCAATGATGGAAGTCAAATTCAGACACCGGTGTCGGCGTCAACAAGTCCTGCCAAGAGATATTCTCGAGGAGGGCAACCGAGAACATCCGGCCACCTTGCAATATTCTCCAAGGTGTGCAAACCCGGACTCGACTATTCAATAAGATGGAACCAGTGGATAGACATATGATCGGGCTTCAACTTCATTCAATGGAGATTCCCCACAATTACGGTTGGCATTGCCCATTCATTCTTCAGTTCGCGCCGTCAGAGTCGGAGACAATCAGTCCGCTTGCTTTGCATTCGAGTTGTCCAAAGGCCTTCTCGTTGAATGACAATGGTCGCGCCACCAACGTCTGTCTCTGACCTCCCTCCTTCCCCCCACGACGTCCCAGCAAATCCAATTGCTGAGATCTCTCACGCTAAGATCTTGAACGACGACTCAGCAGAGTGTTAGAAGGTTCTCGACGCGTGTAGGGGTCATGGATTATTCTACTCGACCTGACGGACACCGAAAGTGGCCGGCAGCTCCAGGAGGAAAGTGAGAATCTACTTCGGCTTGCGTATCAAGTCTTTGATCAACCCCTCAAGGAGAAGCGAAAATTCACCCTGCCCAAGCGTCAACCTCTCTGGCTACACGGCATGGTGAAAAGACGGACAGAGATCTGCGACCTGATAGCACCAAGTTCTTCAATGTGGCTAAGGATCATATGCACGGTGTAACCCCAACCCGAGACTATCCGACCGAGATTGTCTCCAACAAGATGTTGTTCGAATCGTTCACCAAGCACGCTCACGAATGTGGCATCGCCGTCCTCGCCGTCGTTGCCAGACAGCTTGGTCTCAAGGTTGATGCATTCAACAGCAAGAATATTTCACCGAACTGTCAGGCCGCCACTGCCGACGGACGCACAAAATCGCACATCCTTCGATACACGAGCACTGTGACTGGCATCCCACACTGATTTGGAGCATTTCCATCTTGTTCAACTGGCTCGGAGGTTTGCAGCTCCAGTCCCACGACCCGGTGAAGTATGGCGGACGGGGGCACGGGAGTTTGTGAACCTCTGCCCGGTCACGCCATCATCAACCTGGGAGACGCGATGGTCATGTTTAGTAACGGACTGCTGAAATCAGGGAAACACAGAGTCGTTCCTGCACCCGGTGAACAAGTCCATGTCGATCGGTGTCGTGTCGTATACTGCGAGACCTCACGATAAGGTTCTAATGGTGCGTCTGGATGGGTTCAAGGATCTCAACGTCAATCTCAAGGTGGCCGCCAAATTCGAGTCCGAAGGTGGCAAGACTTTGACAGTGAGTGAGTGGATGAGGCAAAGATCGATCCAGTTTGGCTCGTCATGGAACAGTCATTGCCGCAGGTCCGCCTGGCTACAGATGGCCGAGTAACTCTTGACCTCGCCTGAGCTTGAGTCTGCCAACATCTCGTGTTCGAGTCATGCAACCGGATTTCATGCCAGGAGTTCGTCTTCAGTCCTGGGTCGGGCATTCCGCACCTCGGCGTCAGAGGCAACGGGAATCATGCCCAGGAGGGTATAAACGGCCTCTCTGACGCCTTTGAGATCCTGCAGAATCATCTGGTGACCGCCCTTTGTCACCACCAGAGCGGTGCGACCGCCCATCATTTTGCTGACGTCAATCGACCTTTGGACTGGACTCAGAATGTCCTGGTCTCCCGATACAAACACGGCCGGACATGTGATCTTGCTGTAATCCGGATCTCGATGATCGTCGCTCGCAATCAGTTCCGCAGTGAGGGCATACGCCTTCGGGTCGCAGCCGGCAACCGCGGTGCGCACCTCGACTTTGTACACGTCTTCTTCACATGAACCGTCCGGAGGGAAATTCGTCTTCACAGCAACCTCTGCCACGGCCTCCATCCCTTGTTCGCGTGCCGTCGACCCCAGTGCGCGCATCCGTTCTTGTGCCGCCGGTATTCCGGCGACGGATCGTCCAACTCCGAGAATCAGAAGGCCGGCCACTTTGTCAGCGTGCTCAGCGGCATAGTGAAGACTGATAATGCTGCCGAGGGAGTGGCCCACAAGAATGACCTGTTTGTGCTTGGGGCTGGCCTCGCCACCATCGGTCCTGGCGCCAGACTGGGACGTTGATGACTGGAGCCCGTTCGTTGTGGCAGAAAGAGGTTCTTGGAGATGTGTGATGAGACTGTGTAGGTCGGAGACATAGCGAGAAAAAGAAAGGTGCGTCGATGGTGAGTTTAGAGGTGTTTCCCCAAAGCCTTCAAGATCAACACAGACGAGGTGGTGACGCTGGGGAAAATAGGGAAGAAGTCGACTAAAAGTCTTTGTCGAACCACCCAAGCCGTGTAAAAAGAGTACGATCGGTCCCAATCCTTTTCCAGACGATGTATAATGCACTTTGGTGTTGTTGGGCGTCGTGTAAAAGTAAGACGCTGGGCTATACATGGTAGGCACAGTTTGACAACGCATCCCTCTTGCTCCGCCCTTCAGTTTGGTCATCTCGAGTGCTCCATGCCGACCGTGGCCTTTTAAAGCTCGTGTGACCGCATCCTTGGGCGAATTCAGCAGCGGTGAGCAGATGCCTATCTCGGCCGACTCGGCCGAGCTTATCATTGATTGGGTATTGAACGGCCGAAGGAAGGCTGGCCACTGCAGTTCTACGAGTGTGCCAAATCAGTTAAAACAAAAAAGTCTGGCTGGGTCTGTCTGGATAATTCAGTTCAGAGAAAAGGCTTTACGACATGGTTGTTGAGTCGCTTACAGAAGTCAAAGCACCGGAGGGTATCAGGACCACACTCATCGCCCAAAGGAATGATATCTCCTTGCCCCATGCTGACACCACCAATGGACATCTGGTCCCGTTCCAGCATCCGCCAGACAGCAAGGTCGACTTTGGTGCTGCAGTGTACGGCATCGACCTCAACAACTTGACCGATGCCGACTTTGAATTCATCTCAGACGCACTCCACAAGCACAAAGTCCTCGTTTTTAAAGAACAACCAGAGATGTTGAAACCTCAGCAGCAGTACCTTCTCACGGCGAATTTCGACCCGGACGAAACATCGGGAGGCTTCGCCCACGGAGCGGATCCGTTCCTCACGTCGCACAATGGCGTTAATATCTACGGCATCCCCAATCGACCGGCCATCCCGGTCCAGCCACAAGTGCATATTCTGGGCCGCGGCGAGGTCCCGGAAAATCATCATCAATTCCCACCTGGCTTCAAGATCAAGGGCATCGATCACCATAACTTCCACCTGCCACCGCACATTTCCGCCGAGGAACGCGAGAAAGGCGCCAGCCGGTTCTACCAGTGGCACTGGGACGGTGCGCTCTATGCCATTCCCCCCCCACGTGTCGGCTGTCTGCTTGCGGTCCGAACGCCGAAAGGTCCGGACGTGACGGTGCGCTGGGACGACGGAACAGGGACCGAGATGAAGGTGGCCCCTGGTGCCACGGCCATGGTGGCCGGTTCGAGAGCGTTGGAATTACTGGATGCCGAAACTCGTGACATGGTGATGAACAGTCGAATCGAATATGCTCCACACGCTTTCAAGTGGATGTCCACGGCTCACAGCACGCGGCTGGGGCACACGTTGGAAACCGAAGGCTTGGAGCTGCCGCGCGAGAAACTGCCGCCGGTGGATGACAGTAAGATCTGCGTGTATCCCATGGTCTGGACGAATCCGAAAACCGGAGAGAAGTCTCTGCAGGTCCATGGGCAAGGCGCCGTGAAGCTCTATCTGAAGAGCCGTCCAGATGGCCCCGAGACGGTCGTGGATGATTTGAAAGAAGTGAGGGCGTTTATGCATCGGTTAGCTGCCACAAGCCCAACGGTTGTCAAGTTAACTGATCTGATCCAGAATTATGCGTCCCGCCCTGTCCCCAGAGAATATTTATGCCCACAGGCATGACGAACAAGACGTGCTGTTGTGGTACAACCGAGCGCTTTGGCATAGCATCGTGAGTTTTCGTGGCCCGGTCGAGATCTTCTCTCTCATGCTGTCTCCAGACGGAATTTCCCGAGTCTTATGGCCCGAGGATCATGCACCAGTGCAACATCGCCGCATCCGATCATCCATCTGGTTGAGACGAATCGAGCGCGGGGACACACATCTGTTGGCTGTCTCGGCCTGTCTCCGAGGTTGACGGATTGGCACGTGGTGATCGAGTTTGCATCTCTGGCCCTTGCTTGGTGGCCTTGCATGAGCGGCGGATTGTCAGAGGGAGATGTAGGAGACGGGAGCGTGGTCCCTCGGTGGGAGGATCCGAGACCGGAAAGATCTTTGGTGAAAGGCAGGGGTCTATCCAAGAAATGTAAAATCTCTGGTGGCCAAGTACATCAGATTTTCAAATGGCTGGGAAACGTCAAAGTTCAAATCACGACCAATGTCCATTCTCGCGGCAATATCCGTGTCCAGGTGCTGCCACGTTCCTCTTTGATCCGCCTCAGGATATTCCATCGGCTGTGACGGATTCAATGAGGATGGGCTTTGCCGTGGCGTGACAAGGTCTATCTCGAGATTGTCTCCGGCGGTGCTGTCGTCGGCGATTGGTCTGTGCCATCGATCATCATTTCGGAAGGATCGGACAACGTCTCCGACATGAAACAGTTGCAATCTCTTGCGCGGTGAAGATTCTTCGTCGTCGCCATGTCGTTCGCGCCGCTTTCTGCCGTGTCTCTCGCTCCGCAGAGGACTCGGTTGACACCTCATTTTGTCAATCTCTTTCTGCAGAGCGTTCAGAAGTCTCACACCGCGGGAGGCTATCATGCTCTTGTGCTGGCTCCGAGAGAGGATTTGAACGGCCTCCTTGACGAGCAGGGACCGGTCACTGTCGGCGACATCAGACGAGTTTTCAGAGTTCTGATGAAGTAGGTCCAAGCAGATGATAATACAAGCAGCGACGCTGAATGCTTGATAAGTCCAGAAGGTGGGGCTGGGTTCGGAATCAGAGTCAAGGGCGATGTACTCCTTGAGAATGGTCTTCGAGGCGGCAATACAGGTTCTCCGAGTGAAGGCGAACGCGGGATTGGTAAAGCTCATGCTTAAAAATTTTCTGACCGGATGTCAGCGGAACAGAAACATTCAAGGTTGGACACTCACCGATGTATCATAATAATCTTATGGGCCGAGCTCATGGCGAGCGCTCTGCGCGCCCAAGGAATATATGGTGGCCAGCGAGGGTCCAGAGGAGCATTGGACAAGAAGAGGGGTCTTCCTTGTGTCGCCAACGCCCTCATCCGCTTGTCATGGAGGATGACCTTTTCATACTTGGTATACAAGGTGTTGGAAGAAGCCATTCCATCTTGAAGACTCGGCATGATGGATGCAATTTGGGTGAGAAATCGAGAGAAGCTGGTGATGGTCGGGACGGAATCAGGGAGTGGTCTCATGTCATCGTCATGACAGTTCCTCGGCGCGTCCGATGTTGAGTGGAGAGGATGGATGAGGTATGCTTCAGAGAAGCAGGTGCTGAACCAGTCCTGGGTACAAAGCTGAGCCCAGACACGCCGACCGATTTCGAGTTCAGTGACCGTTCCACGAGCATTCGCTGTCAGTCGATGGAGGCCAAGACTCTGCGCGATTCGCACGGCTGAAGCGAGCAAAACGGACTGACTGTTGGAATGACCGAGAATGTGTGCGGGGCCCGTCAGTGTCGCAATGGCTTGGACAGAATATATAGAGTGATTCGACATATAGTCGGATGTGTTCAAGCAGGTGAGCACTGCCTTGTACCACTTCCGTGAAAGGAGCTGTGCTTCAGCATAGGAGAACCCCCACTGTTCTACCGTGGACTCTGGCGCCGAGGTCATGCTGGATGCCATGACCGCAAACAAGAGTGCCAGCCATTGAACGTTGACTCCGGGCGATTCTGGATTGCCGTCGTGATTCAGAAAGAAGTCGTCCAGCTGCTCTTGGAGAGCAGGGGCAAAGAGAGACGCGTGAAACCACAAAAGGCACTCGTTATGGTAAGTAACAAGCTGTTTGGTCTGTTGACGATCCGGAAGAAGCAGCTGCAACCACACAAGTGGCGACTGACCGGAGTCAAGACATGCCTCGATCCCGGGCTCAGAAGATGCGTCGACAGCATCTCCGGAAGGATGTCTGCTTGCCTCGGGCGAGACGACGGTATTGTAGTCCGGGTCCTTCGTGCGACCCCATGCCAAAAACTCGAGCACGGTGGCAGCGTCCTCAATCTCGGATTCCTCACGATGAAGCCTTCCCACCGCAGTTTGGGACTGCGATCTCAACGGTGGCGATGGAATTGTCCGGACATCTTGTGGTTTCAGAGCCGCCTCGAGTTCGCCGATTCTCCGTCGCAGTCCATCAACGGTGGCATTTGATTCCTCATTGTGCAGCATCGAGACAGGCTGACTTTCATTGTTCTTGCCTAAAGGGCCAAGACGGTCTGATGCATCTCGCTCACACTCTTGTGGAGTACCGCGTCGAATACAGTTACCACAGGGAACATCTTTGTCGCACTTGACTTTCCTTCTTGTGCACGTGGTGCAAGCCAATCGCCGCCGAGGCGCTGACATGACTGCAGGCATCACATCGTGCGAAGGTGCAGCCGATCCCAAAGCACTCGGTCACGATCAATGAAGTCTAGGATGGTTGTCAACCTTCTCTGGCCTTTGGTCGTCCTCAGGACCTCGGCCGAGGCTAGACCAGATTTGGACGTGGTTAATCTGCTTATCAGCACCCACCCGCTTTGACTAGAGGACATTGTACCGCTTCCTATATTGATACTCATGCGCTGAGCCATGAGTTGGTTCATTATTACTACCCAAGATGCTATCTACGGTAGTGTCGTAGGCGTGGAGGCCAAGCGGTCAGATAGTGAAGACACTTCCTGGTAAAGACACTGCCGGTGTTCCCGACAGATACTGTGGCTGATAATTGTGATGAGCCCGGCCGAGCTTGTGTCGTACCACCGCTGCGGGTTATCACGAACCCTGTTGTTCGAACCTGACCCGAATATCCGATCTTCAGCAGAGATAGGGGTTCTGCAGTCATAATACTAGCTGTTGGAACATGTCAAAGCTGGAGCACCAGCGATAGATAGTTTCTCCGTCATCAAGCCTTCGATTCAAACGATATAGCCCGCAAAATATCATGTCTCCAGTGGCCATCACCCCCGAGCCAACCTTCACGGTGACGCCCATAGCCAAGACAAAGGCTCAGAAATTTGACTTCGGAGCCATTGTGGATGGTCTCGACTTAAATGATGTTGCAGGTATAGACACCTATTCTTCGATGATTGCGACCATGTCTAACCAGCCCTCAGATTCTGAAGTGGCACAGCTCAAAGACGTGATTTGGGTCAATAAGGTGATCATGGTAAAGGGTCAGAAGGATCTTGATCCTAAAAAGCATTGGGAGCTGGTGACCCGCTTTGACCCGGAAGCGGCACAGGTCCATAGTCATGGGGATCTCAAGACTTTTAAGAAAAAGGGTGGTGTTCTTGCCAAACGCGATGTATACGGCATTCCAGGCGCGGAAAATGTTCGACTCGTCGGCAAAGGCTATCAAGGTGAAGATCACTATGGGCTCCAGAATCTCACGGTCACGGGCCTCTCAAATGACTTTCACGCCGACAAGCCGTCTGAGGAAGAATTTCAAAAAGGAAATACGCGCTTTCAACGCTGGCACATCGACGCCCCTCTCTATGCTCGGGATCCGGCCTGGTTCACGACCCTGCGCGCCTGCAAACTGCCCCAAGGGCCCGATGTGACGATCAACTGGGATGATGGATCGGGCCTCAGTATGAAGAGTCGGCCGGGCTTGACGGCGTTCTTCAGCACAAGCCAACTTTACCGAATGCTCAGTGAGGAAGAGCAGCAGATGGTCGACCACAGCTGGGTCGAGTACGCACCGTACCCCTACTTATGGATTGAACATTGCCACGGCAATACAACAGGTCTTGGCCTGAAGAATGAAGGCAGGGAGCATACGATTGACGAGATTGGTGAATACGATGAGAAGGACGTCAAACGGGTATGTACAGCAAGATGACAACCCTCCTTTTGACTAATGTCTCCACAGTATCCAATGGTCTGGATCAACCCTGTCACTGGCGAGAAAGCTTTTCAAGTGCATGGAATCTGCGCTCGGAAACTCTTCATTCGCTCCTCTACCGAAGAGAGCCCAAAGGTCATCGATGACGTTGTTGAGATTCGCAAATTCCTCCATCACATCCAGTCACGAATCTTGAAGCCAGAATACATCTTGCTTCCTGAGATTGAAGAAGGAGACATTGTCATGTGGGACAATTATGGTTGTTTCCACAGTGCGGTGGATTATCCGTTGAAATATGGATCGCGGACAATGCACCAGGCAAATATCGGCGCCAGTAGAGGACCACAGGGGCCCTTGCCGATTCCGTCCCTGGCCTAAGCGATGAACTTGAGAATGATCAGTGAAGAAGGTTGGGCTCTTTGTGATCAGATAGATGAGGCGTGGATGGCCTTCCAAGTCCCTCTTTATGCTGCTCCAAAGATCATGATTTGAACGTAAATTTGGCATGACTTTCTGTCCCATCTGTCGGAGCCATCGAAAATCCTCTATCCTCTTCAGGGGACAGATCCGCGCCAAGGGAGCCAGGCGCCTTATCGATTGTGGATATGGAGTCCGCCGCTGAGAAGAGGGCTATTTACAATTGATCCCAGCTTGCTGAGGGCATGCTCCGAGCCCATCTTGGTTATTCATGGTAGATCTTCATCGATGAATCATCTTTTCAGTCATTCAGGTTCATGAGCAACAAGTCCGAGAGTTCTGATTCGGATAGATCACCACCATGCACATCAGACGCATTCTGATCTTGTTCGTGTCCTTTGCCTCGGCCAGCTCGTTACAGAACGTGCTCGGCGAAGAAGATCTCACCGTCAACGGAGTCAGCTTCAGCACTCGAGCCTATTGGATGAGACAAGCCAATGCGGCACTTGCTGCATTGGCATCTCCTTGCCCATTTGGTGCATTCGGGTCTGTCATTGTCAATCATACTGGCAACGGCGATCTGGGTGAGCTTGTGTGCATGGGCGTCAACTCCATCGAAAAAACCGGAAACCCGACCCTGCATGGTGAGTACAGCAATGCCCAACTTGTAACGTTTTGAGAATATTGAGGTCCTGAGACCATTTATGGTAGGCGAAATAGCCGCGATCAACAACTGCACAGATGTTCTGACCAATCCTTCCGGCCCCTACAATCTCAGCGCCGCCCAAGCGCAAGCAGCCTTCTCCCAACTGTCGCTTTATACCAATGCAGAAAGCTGTCCAATGGTGAGCCAATCCGGCCTATGACCCCCTCGTATGTTATCATATTGATGGCTTCGAAAGTGTGCCTCGGCGATCCGGTGGGCAGGATTCAAGGAATATATCTATGGCACTTCCATCAAGACCCTTATCGCCCAGGGTTGGGGACAGATCCGAGTTTCTAGCATGGACATCTTTGCGCAGAGCTTCGACCTGCCATACCAAGGGCGCCTGATCGGAGAAGTCCTCGCCAACGAGACTGATCCGTATTTTCTGTGGCAGTACAACCCATCATATCCTTGTCCGGTCGGTTGTCAACGGCCGAATCAAGGGGCGTCTTGTATGCCTTTTGAGTGCGACACGGATAGAGACACGTACACAGCTGATGCCCTTATATTTATGTCATCCTTGGAGAGTCCTCATGAAGAGTGACAGCAGCAGAAGCCTAGGGCATCTGACATTGGCGAAGCGGGCCGAGCTTAACTGTTTAAACCGTGCAATATGAGGAGAGTTGAGCACTTATCCGCTGGATGAACTCGGTAGCTGTGCCATAGAAATCTTCTTTTCTTGGGTCTAGAATTGTCCGACATCGTGGTATCTCTTTGAACAGGATGGCAATGTTCGGATTCCGCGGGCAACGGGTCAGTCATCGTGTCGATATTAATTGCATACGAGATTCATCAAATTAGAACAACTCTTTCCACTGGTAATAACACAGCGACTTTTGAACAAAACAATAGGCCTTGCTTCAGGTTCTAGATTAGCATGACGTTTCCTTCCCTCATTATCCAGCCCGGACTCACAATCCAAACATCGCGTTTTGATCCTTGACGCCTGACTATCGCGTGAGTGAAATCAGCAGCTCTTTATGTCGATATCAACCGAAGACTCAGGCCAATCTCAACGGGTATGCCGACTTCTGGCCTCTACCGGAATTGCGGCGGCCTCATCTCCTGCTCCATGTCTCCTGCACGAGCAAACCGCTGATAATCTGGACTGGGCTTCTCGGGCGACTCCTGTGTTTGACCGGTGGAGAGTTGTACCAGAAAGGAGACCAAAGAAATTGCCCCGTCCGGTTCGGGAGGCTAGGGTGTCGCGAGTCGAGTGTTGTGGGCCGTCCTCGACCTTTGGGACTGCAGCAAGCTTCACGCCTGCGAGGAGATATATGATGATGACCACCATTTCTTCCAACACCTCCATGAACACCTCCATGAAGAGTTCGACGGTGGTTGAACCTGTGACGGGGTTGAAGTCGGAGTCATGCGAGAACGCCGAAAGAAGGGAAAACACGACACGCACGGTGAGAAATGGCAGTGCTACTGCGACGGCGGCGATCAGCAGACCTTCGCTGCGGCTGGTCATGCGTTTCCCCAATATCGCGCTGGCGGTAAGAAGCACAAGAGCGGCGAAGATGATCGTGAACAAGATGACTCCGACGTGGATGGTCGGTTCTGACTCGATGTCTTCGACGTTTGCTGCATTCGTGGCTCCGACGATGCAGAGGACCAAACCCATGGTCGCAAGAACTTGCAGGCCTCTCACGATGGCAGTCGAGAAGAGTGTGCTCCATCCTTGGTCCAATATCGAATAATACGCCCGCGCAATGATACCCGACGTGGCCACCAACAAAGGTGATAGCCCCAGGATCGACGTTATCAATGCGGTTGTTAATGCTGTTTTATCGGTTGGATTGTTAATTGTCGCGAGTTGGGCAGCTGCGCCGATGAGTCTGATGGTGCAGAAGATGGCGAGGGAGATCCATCCCGAACTTTTTTGGTATTCCATGCTTCAAGTTGACAAAAACACAGACTAGCAGCGCAGGAGCATAGAATGCCAACTTGGCTATAGCGACAGCGTCTGGATAGGTGACGTGGCCCATGGTGGTGGAGAGCTGGAGGAATGCGCCGTAAATCGAAGCCGGTACGAGAAACAATCGAAGCGAAAGCTTTGGATCCGAGAATCACCAACTGGCATCTCGACGGCTTTTGTACACGCTCGTTCACGTTGGAGAACAAGCGTCAGGAATAATCAATCAACTTGAAGGCCAGGGTGAGACCTTGACGCCATCGCGAGACCATCAGCCTGGCATGAGCGAGGATATGGCCCATCTGCTTGTTCTTGAACGAACGGCCATTCAGAGAGTCTGCCCGTCATGTACCTGTCGGTTCACAGGTCTGACAGAGTATCGAGCTGGTTGCCGGGTGCAGGCTAGGCACATCTGCCGTATCTTGTAATCGACATAATTGCCTGCTCGACAACGGAGAGAGGCGACAAAAGCTGACGCTGACCAGGAGGCGAGACCATCGTATTTTGGCAATCTGCCTAACTGTGAGTTGCCGTGTGCCTCCCTCGAACCTCAGCGTGGCGCCACCGCGGTGAGCCAGTCGACGAGCACTGTGGAGAGGTCTGTTCTGCCTCCGTGGTCACCGTGGTCGCCGCAGGCGCAGCAAAAGAAGCCAAACAAGGTACCCACCTCCGCCGCGACGGTCACGGACAGTCCGCTCGCAGTCGACGGACCGCGTTTCCCAGACGCAGGAGCAGGCGACAGAATCCACAATCTCCGCTGCTGAGGAGCCGCAGGAGCAGAGGAGCCACCGCAGCAGGAGGAGACCGAACCTACAATCTCTGCTGGCGAGGAGCGGGAGGGAGAGGACAGGGAGGTGGACGAGAGCCTCAGCAGCTCGGAGCCCCCGCTTCCCAGCCGGCAGCCAGACCCTTGGCCCCCTCAAAGCCTGTCCGCGATGCTCGAAAGCCAGGTGTTGGCAGTACAAGCATTGGAAAACCTGCTCGCAGCTCTCTTTGGGCTCACCCCACCCGTGCCGCTTTTATAATCGGCGCGCGACTCACCCTCCTCTCCCCTCCTCTCACCTTCCACTCACCTTGGACTTCGCACCCTTCTCGTCGCCTGGACCTGGACGGTGCTATCTCGTTTGGGCGCCTCTGTCTGCGCCTCGACTCTCTGTCATCTAACCAGGAACTAAAATTGGTCACGGTGCTTCGAATCATGGCAATCTATAAGTTACTAGTAACGTTATTAGAGTTATAAGACATCGAGCGCGCGGGATGCTGACTATCTCCCATTACCATCAGCTCGAAAAACACCCGAGCAGCAATGCTAGAGAAGTGGTGCGCGGTCTGAATTGTTCAGTTCTTCTGCCTCTGACTACTCTATCACAACTTCATGTCGACACAACCTCCACCCTCCATCGCTTGTACCCATTCATAGCGACTACAAATCGCTGTCTCGTACATGATGATCGGTCCTGACTCTTGACGGTTTAGATGATGTTTCTAATAGCAGCCATGATATAATCCTTAGGACCTCTCTTCTTCTTTTCATCCTGCATCTCAATGATGCTAGCGCGCCTCTGCTCATCCGAGACACCTGGGCCACTGATGCTTCGCTGTTCCTCTCTCATGCCCGTGTAGATATCAATATCCTTCATTCTGATGAACAATGGGCGGTCTGCTGGCCGGACGAACCAGCTGTAGACCTTCCAACACAAGTATAGGAAGATGAGCAGAGGGCCAGCGAGGTAGAGTTGGAAAAAGGTGTTGGCATCCAGGTTAGGGCCGCCGATTGGATACAGTGCGACGTAGAACTGAGCGATAAGGCTAATAACGTTGATGAGCAAGCACACCCACGAGCCCCAGACGCCGAAAGCGGCCCTGAAGGGGAGCTCGTCCACGGAATGACCGTTGGCAGCCCTGTAAGTGGTTAGTCACCAATGAGCGGAGCGGAAAGTGTAGTCTGTTGTTTACCAGGCCGCGCGGAAGCGGATATGAGCCAGAGCGATACTGCCGTAGACGAAGAGGATAGAAAGACCCGACAATGACAGGAGCCAATTGAAGATCGTTCCGCCATTCTTCGCCAAGTTGATAAATGCCAGGCAACCGAAGAGAAGCTGGACAATGACCACAGACACAGGACGGCCCTTCCTGTCCACGTAGGCCAGTATCTTAGGACCCATGCCTGTGTATGAAGTTAGCGTCGTAAAGAATTATGGAATCGCGCACGCACCATTAGCAGCGAGAGCCTGAATTGTTCGGGTCGAGCCAAAGGTGCAGGAGTTTGCAACGCTCATGACAGCGATCAAGATGACAGCATTGAAAATCGATGGGAGGACCTTGATGCCAGCAAGCTGAATTGCAATGACAAAAGGTGAGTGACGCGATGTGGAACCTTCGCCACTATACAAGGGACTGTTCTCCGGTACGATCAAACCAACGAGGAAAAGGTTGACAATGTAGAAGATAGCGATACGCCATACGACCTGTTTCGAGGCCTTCGGAATCTCCTTTTTTGGGTTGGTCGTTTCCGCAGCCGCCAGTCCGGTCAGCTCAGTGCCAGTGTAGGCGAACGCCGCGGTGACGAAGACGCTGCAGAAGCCGTGGAAGCCATTGAGGAATGCGGTGTAAGGTGAATGCCTGTTTCGAACCATCAGCCTCGCCGGTAGCAACTCCGAGTATGAAATTACCAGTATCTTGCACCAATGTAGCCTCTGTTGTCTGTTGGAACGCCACCGCAGTTGATTATTATTCCAAGGATCATGAAGCCTATGCAGGCGATGATCTTCATGATACTGAGGACGAATTCGACCTGTTCAATTAGCTCATTCTCCAGAAGACTTTCGGTAAACTTGCCTCGCCATACCCCCTCACACCGAAAAACTGAATAGCAACCAAAGCAACAAGCAGCGGGACGATCCAAGCACTGTTGTTGATCCCCTCCGATCCTGGCCAGTAGTGGATAATATTGCACGCAGCTGAAATTTCAAAGGGAAGGACAGTCAGCCAACTGATAGCGTACTCCCAGCCGCAAGCAAACCCTAAGGAGGGATCAACGAAGCGACAGATGTACATGGTGAAGGCCCCATTGATCGGATACATGACGGACAATTCCGCGAGAGCCTGCATCATGAGGTAGCTAAATTATTGTGTCAGCTGAGGACAAAGTCTTCCGATGTCTAAGAAACATACACCATGGCACCTAAAAACGCGTTAGCCATCGCATCGCAGTTCTTGCAGAGTATAACTAACCAATAATTATGAAACCAAGAAGCACAGAAGCAGGTCCACCAGTCTGAAAAGCACCGCCAGAACTAACGAACAGACCAGCACCAATTGCACCACCACTAAGAGCGTCGATTAGTATGCACTTGAAGACTCGGTATTAAACTTACATGGCAATCATTTGCATGTGTCTGCCCTTTAGATCGCGGTGAAGCATGTTCTGGTCGGCTGCCACCATAGCACGATCCTCTGGGTCGACACTGAACTGCCGACCGCGTGCATGCTCACCGAGCGTGGCCGGTTGATAGGCCGGAACTTCGTTGACATCCTTCTCACCGAGCGCATTGGTTTCGTTCTTGAGACTCATCTTTGCGACAGACGAGAGAGAGGAAACAGGGGGAAAAAAGGTGTAAGATGAAGACCGCGGCTACCCCAGTTTTAAAGCACCAAGCATCGCAAGCACCACAAGCACCCTTAAGCTGCGAAGATACAGCTACGGCAAATCTTAGATAACAGGCGTCCACTGTCGATTCGAGAGTGGTTCGGGCATTGGTTCTTGCTACAGTGAGGTGACATCGTGCCGGCGCGCGTTCATTTGGCGAAACCTAACTAGGCAGTCGCTTGCGCCAACCGATGTGGCGCTGCGATACCATAATGAGGCTGTTATCGCAGATCCAAATGCGTGTTTTCCGTGATGATGACCAACGCTGGCACGCAAATAGCGAGGGCGCGATAAGGTGACCGGACGGACACAGTGAAATGCCTGTTCAGTTCAATTCAAATCGATTCGCGCGCGGGTGCCTAAGGCCTGTGGGATTCGCTGCCTATGCTATCTACACTGTGATTGGCCTGCGGAACTGTTTCCGGGATTGCTTGCACCAGTGAATTGTCAAAGATAAGGATGCCTGTCTCAAGTAGGCTAAGAGAAATCAAACCACGTTGGCACGACAAGGATCACTGCCTCAGGCAAAGCCCTGGTTGCCTGCCTGACCGACAAATCTCCCTGCCTGACTGTTGGCCACACAGTTCGCTTCTTTCTTCTGTCTCCGCCAATAGCTGGCGGCGCGGTGGACGGCGGAGGCTTGTTTAGATCCTTGGTGAGACTCCTTTGCCTGCTCCTCTACCTGTAAATACCACAGCATTTCTGACAGTATATCTAGTTGAAGCTGTTTAATACGTCACTCCTCTGCCTTCATTTCCAACAGTATTGCCATACGATACTCCTCAGACTTTCTTGAATCTTCCTTCACCCCTCCTTCGACTCCTGATCAGACGCTATACACGTTCAATCCATTTACACGACTGGCTCAACCGTAGCAAAATAGTGGCGGTTAGTGCTCGAAAAACTCCATCCTCTTCGCGAACGACAGGCGAATCATTCGAATCAAAAGAACAAACAAGGGTGTGGCTCTTCTGCAACTTTCTCAACGAGACCCACGAGTTTGAACCCCCGGAATAAGCCCTCATTGGATATGGAAGATCTCCGAGGTTGGATTTTTGGAGAGGAGTCTATCGACTTCGAGGCCGTTCATCACATCGTATGTCATGCACCTATATTCACCAACTTTGTCAGCCCACTTCAAACGACAAAGAATTGTCCGCTGCTTAGAGGTAATGTAATGGGATACTAACTGCCCAACAAGTAGAAACGTTGCTTCGATCTTTCGGCTTTCTCGAAGAAGGAATGGAACTCCTTGATCATATAAGAAAGCAACAATATCACCTTTCCGCACTTCGCAACTCGCTAAAGCCATGAAATTTCGGTCCCCTTCAATCAGCCTGACAAACACCCGATCGACCAACACATTCAGGGGCTCGAATATCTGTAATGACAACCGAAAGTTATTGAAATCCCTCGACATGCCCTGGGCATGAGGCATGGCCTCTTGGGTGAAGGCTTCTTCGATATTCTGCACTTCGTCGCCGATTTTGAGGAGGAGTTGAATTTCGTCTGAGAGATGAGACTGTTGCAGCAAGTGATCCTGAGCGGACCCAGGATAGACTTGTTCAACTATAGCCCACCTGATCCCTGTCGCGAAGAGCGAGCTCATGTCACTCGAGAAATCAATGGAGCCATCCTTTGATGCTCTAGAGATCAGCCCCTCATGTGATGATCTTGCGAGGCCTCTTGCCTCGTGATAGCGTCTGTACAAGTTCTTGGCCGAGCAGGAAGCTCTGAATGGCCTGCTCCAGTCTGGCGTCCATGACGGCAACTCGAGCGTTTTCGGAGCGTCAGGGGCGGTGTGGATAGCCGTTACGAGCAGATTCAAGCTCCTGGTGTGGAGGATTATGTATCTTGCAAGTTCTTTGAACACTGTGGCAGCAGACTTGGAATAGTCAATCTTAGCCAGTGTGTCCCTGGCTCTCCTGGCACCCTCATTACCAGCTGAAGATGGCCGATAAACATCTTTGGCCAACCCAAGCATCGAATAAACCTTGTCTCGAGGATCAGATGCTTCGAAATCTCGAAAGTCATGCATCAATCCATTGATGGTTGCAGTTCCGCCTCCAAGTCGCCAGGTTGCGTTCCTCCTTCTGCAGAGATCCATCTTTGCCATGCGGTCGAAGGGGTGACCCCAGGTCATTGTTGACTCTGACATCTCAGTGCAATGAACCAGAGCCGCAAGGGCGCATGAGAGGTTTTCCCAGGTGATGTACGATGTGCCACACACCACAATAACCTCTTTTGAAACAGATAGCTCTTGTACGACCCACATGCGACGAAACCAGGGTCTGGAGAGTAGGTCTTTGACTGCCTTGAGTTTTTCAGAATGGCACCCATGGAACTTGAGCAATTCAGGGAAATTGTAGCGCGAAGTCCGAAGTACCGCGAGGCCGCCCCGCCTTCCTCTGTCAAAGAAACCGTAGTTTGCAATGTCGACGATACTGGCCATTGCGGAGTCGCTGTTGCTTGTCCCGTCCCCAAGCCAGACGATGGTCCGCTGTGCATGACTATAGATGTCCCGCATTCGTTGGACCTGGCTGCTGCGCTCCTGTACGTTGGCTTGATCAATACACAGGGCATCAACCCATAGCACTGTCTCAGTCGCCTCTTGCCTCAAGTACTTCAAGGCTGCGAACAAGTTGGGGGTGACCTTGAGGAGGTCACCGTGAAGGAAGATGCCGATCTCATGGGTTTGGGAAGGGTCACCCCAAGAGTAGGAAAGAGCTTCATATTGCGGCTTTTCGTCGAGATAGACATGTCGAAGAGTGCATGAGATAGTGTCACCGCCTTGACCTGGCCGGATCGCAAGAAGTCGTATTTGAGTGGTATTCGAATCAAGAGGCTGGTAGCGAAATCTTGGGCCGACAACCATGACGTGAGACTAGGTGTTTGGTATTGGAATTTTTGAAGTAAACACAATGTGTCGACAAAGGCCAATGAGGAAATGAAGACAGCATTATAACTGCATGATGTCCTAGCTTGTCCTGGGTACCCCGCAAGGCGTAAACTAGTGAGATGGGTTCTGAAGAGGCTCTGTGGGTCAGCTTCGTGCCGAGAGATTTCTCCATGGTAGGCTGAAGGCGACATGCGTCTCTTGCGCTAGATAGAGGGGGTTGAGAGTGACCTGGTGAGGGGCCGGCGCAGGTTCTTGTGGTGGGGAATCACGTGCGTGCCGAGGCGGGAAAAGCGGCCAGAGGCGATGTGGGAAGGAAGCAGAAAACCGCTGCTCGGGGCGTCGCATTCTGCCGGCCCTCCCACAATTATGTAGACTTTAGTGGCAAACGATGTACGGAGACCGGATAGCTTGTCCTCATACGAGTACATTCGTATGAAGGGTGGCACAGCCCACCCATGAGCGGGGCGGGGGCTGACGTGGATCCCACAATGCTTAGCCATTGCCGACTGCGACTACTAACTCATCTGATAGGGAGGCTAAGGCCTGCGAGCTGCATTCTTTAACCGGTCAGCGACTTTTTCCGTCCTGCGCGATCGTTGGGCAGCTTGGGTCAGAGAACTCTCTGCATGATGACTGAGAGTGGATTCCGGCGCAGGCGATCGTCGCAATGACACGGTCTCGCCGACCACAGCAAGGCGTGCTGGAATCAATTGCGTGCTGCCATCCCTATGAGGAGACGTTCGTGGCGGTGTTTTCTCACCAGCTAGGCAGCAAAGATTCTCCTCCTCTTTCAGTGTCTTCAGAGCTTTATAAATTGGTCCAGCGTCGGGCCCCAGTCTTGACCCAACTGCCATCAATCTTGAGACTGCTGATTTCACGCTTCACCAGCCTTTCCCTAACACATCCTTGTCTCACTCTCACGTGCTTGCTTCAATTCTGATCTTCCTCTCGAAGTCGAAATGGGTCTTATCAAGACGGCCATGTTGGCCGGCGTTGGCATTTATGCGGTGAACAAGATCTCCAAAGTTGCCGAAACAAAGGCTGCAAACCCTCGCCCGGTCGAGTACGACCCCAGATATGAGCGAGATTCATCCTACAAATACCAGCCCGGCCCCGAGCAGGACTACCCGGGTCAGCAATCTACTCTGCAATCTCGCGAAGTCTACGACGACCCTCGCGCGAACTATCAGCCCCAACAGCCGCAACAACAACAACAGCCAATTTACGTGACCAAGGACTCAACCCGGGCGTCGCCATACGATCATCTGCAAAACGGACCGAGCATGCACTCTTCGCGAGAATCCTATCAAGACGAGATGTATAATCGTAACGACTCACGGTCCCCGCCGGCCTATTCAGCGAGACAGCAACGAGCGGGCTTTGTGGTGCCAGAAGAGGATTACGCACCGGGCCGGCCGCAGAAATCCCGTGATCTGCTGAAGGTGCTGGTCCAGCAAGGTATGGAATATGCAAACGGGCAAGGAAGAAGTGGTTCGAAGGCGGATGCAAAGAAAGGCCAGGAGATGCTGGCCAAATTGTTGAAGTAGGCAGACATTGTGACCACCAAGTCATCGTCATCGGAAGAGGTCAATCTGAGAGAGCACAGCATGGAATCGGTGTTTTCTTTATAGGTTCATTATACTGGTACTGGTAGCTCGGGCGATCATGCATATATTCGTCAACATCACTCCCTGCTACTTCGCTGGAGTCGCAGCAAGAAAGCCTTGAAATCTCGCATAATATGACAGATATCTCTGTGCACATACATCACTCAACTCTCCGCCGATGGAAAGGCTTGCCTAATCGTGGCCCGTTCTCTTCTTACCCAAGACACAACCTCGCGGTAGCGCAAGGCCACCTTGGTCGGTAAAGTCAAGTCCTCCAAGGCTTTTGAGAGGATCACGTCCAGTCTGTCGAGAGTCTGGCCAAAGAGCCGCGAACCGAGCGGCGCGCAATAACACTGCTGGGCGGTGGCACATGGGAAATGGTCATCGACGTAAGCTGACTGTTTTGGCTCCGTTGGGCTCAAGAGGTCCTTTTTGTTCGGTCCACGGCCCAAAAGTGAATCTTCAGAAGCTATGATATTGTCAATCCACTCCATTTCGCACAAGTAATGCAGACCCGGGATTTCTGTCGCATTGGTTCTCATGTCCAGCTCTTTCGTCAGATGGCTCGCCCCTAGCTGAAGTAGATACCAGTGATCGAAAAGATAACAGACTTCTGGCGAAGGATAGCGGAGCATGCTGCAAGTTGCTGGTCGAGGCAGCCATTCGCTCGGGACACGATATTGCCAGGAACGCAATCGTTCAAGGAGCTTCAACAAACTTTCTCGCAACGTCATTCCCGCAGGAAAGTCTTTGCTTTCCAGTTGATTTGCGAGAGCGATCATGGTAACACCACAGGCATCGAGTTCTGTGGCGGGGGTATATGAGTCGCACAACTGACCCATGTCCCCATGAAGGTTCCACAAATCCCAGTTTTTGGTTTTTCCTCTGCCGCAGATTGCGAGGTTGACGGCATTGTGACGAACGGCATCAAACAGCGCAAGCGACGTGCTATCCTGAAAATTCAGAACCCCCCTCTTCCTAATCAAAGCTTCAGCACCTTCTTGGTGAAGTATGCAGGTCGACCTCGATCCGTATCTTTGATCTCGCAAATGTTCTCCATACGTAACCAGGATGACTGCCGTCAAGGTCTCGTCCTTGACACTACTAATCGGATCTCTGAGATCGGCCTGGATGCTCTTGATAAACTTGGTCATGAAAAGGGCTTCCAGAGGGTACGGCCTGCCTTTGTCACAGGTGCCCATCATTAACACGGCTAGCCAGGATGTGGCCAGTGCAAGGGGAGAGTCGGAAGATACTTTCTGGTAGAGTGGCTGGAGAAAGTCCAGATGGCCATGGCTGGTGCGCCAATCTCTTACCGGCATCGAGAACAAGAAGGCCAGTGCATGCGATTCAAGACCGTAGGCGACATCTTTGGGGAAGGAAGATGTTTGCGGAGTCGTGCCGGGAAGTTTTCCGGGGGAGATGGGTGACTCGCGTCTTTGATTTCGATGGCGGCCTACGACGGACGCAGTCTGATCTCTGAGAACCACGTCAAGCTCATGGCGATAGCCAGGACAGCGAAAGTGTAGCCTGACACACTGCCTACATGCTGGCCGCTCGAGATCACACTGTTGGACTTGTCAGCGACTAATGCAGGAGGGCAATTGCCCCACGTAGTGGTCTTGCCTTGATATGACGTTCTTTGCACCTCTGGCAACCCTTTGCCGGACCACGATGAACCATGACTCCAGTAATCAAGAAAGAGGAGATGGGGACTTTTATTTCAGACGGCTGGCGCGCGAAAGATACTGGTGTGAGTAATAATTGCGTTATACTTCTTGACAGAAATTCACTTGGTGAAGACAGCCGCCAGCTGAAGAATTGAATCCTGGGCGTTCGAATGGTAATCAGAATGGGCAGCACCCACGACTTGGAGGGTAGATGCCAGTATGATGATACAATAATCTGTTAAATGGATCGCTGTTTGAGCACCGATCATAGTTAGGATTGGAGAGAAGGTCAGTCGCAGTAGTCCAGTTGGAGAGTCAGCTATAAGTTACAGACGCACCAGGTAAGTGCACTAGCACTATTATGGCTAGCTGTGGTTTAGACCCTGCATTAGCTTTCTTCTCTGCTCCGGGGTGTGAACTTTAGACTTCGGCCTATATATCATACCGTATTACAGTCGCGATTCCCCAAGTGAGTCCATTCTCTCTCTCACACATAATGCCTTTTCCACCCCGGATTGCCATTGTCCGTTCTCTCTCTCTCTCACCCACATAATGTCTTTTCGACCCCGGATTGCCATCGTCGGCGGCGGACCCTCGGGCCTGGCGCTCGGCCTCCTGCTGCAGCAACGCGGCATCTGCCCCACGAGTGTGGCCTGTGGGACGGCTTCCTGGCGGCCGTAGGCGACTGCTCCGAGGCGTGTCGCGTCCTCAACCCCCAGGGCACCGTGCTGCACACTGACGAGGGCGAGCTCGCGTCCCGGCCGGAAATTCCGCGCAACGCACTCACCAAGTTGCTTTTCAAGAACGTTTCCTCGGACTTTGTCAAATGGAATCACAAGATCACGGCCTTACGGCACGCCCACAACCCAACCACGGGAGCGACCGAGATCGCGCTCGACGTCGGCGCCAACAGCACCGCAACATACGACTTTGTCGTCGGCGCCGACGGTGCTTGGTCCCGGGTGCGCTAGCTGCTCACGGACATTCAGCCCTTTTATAGCGGCGCGCAGTATGTGACTGTGACGCTGAGGAACGCCTCGACCAAATACCCACATCTCGTTGAGCTGAACGGCTCGGGCACGCTCTGCGCGCTCGGTGGCGGGAACGGCATCATGACCCACCGCGGCCCGCAGGACTCGATCCGGGTGTACGCGGCCGTGAGCACGCCGCTCGAGCACTGGGCCCAGGCGGCCGGGCTGGAGGGCAAGACCGCGGCCGAGGTCAAGACGACGCTGCTGGGCGACGACAAGCTCTTCGGTAAGTGGGCGCCTCCCCTCCAGGATCTGCTCGCCACAGCGTGCGATGAGGACACCAAGGACAACCCCCACAGCCCGGCCGATATTTTGCCCCTGTACATGCTCCCCGTCGGTCACCGCTGGGAGCGCCGCACCGGGGCGACGCTGGTCGGCGATGCGGCCCACCTGATGACGCCGTGGGCCGGCGAGGGTGTCAACACGGCGCTGTGGGACGCGCTGGACCTGGCACGCGCGCTCGGAGGGGTGCCCGAGGCCGAGAACGCGGCCGCGTGGCAGGCGGCGCTCGAGCCGCGGGTGCGCGAGTACGAGGAGGCGATGCTGGCGCGGGCGCAGGAGAAGGCAGAGGAGACGGCCAAGAACAAGGATCTGCTTTTGTCCGAAAACGGCGGACAGGCGATGGCGGACATGTTCAAGATGTTCGAGGAGATGGCGGCTGCTGGCGGGCCGGGGGGGCAGTGAGGTGGAAACGGATGGTTCGGGGATAAACTTCGGAATATCGTTGAAGACTATAGACGTTGAAGATTGCCAGCAGACGCCCGAGGGCCACAGCGGTGGAGTTGGTCAGTCGCATCGAGGCTGCTAGGATCGGTCTGAGACGCGGCCACCGGCTTCCCCTAACAGACTGCCGCAGTTCATACCTACATCTCAAACTTATCATTTGATATTACAAACTCGATTCTCGTTACAAACATCGGCCGAAGGTAATAGACACCCTACTTTGTCTGATTCTTCTCAAGCAAAAGTAACCGCCAAGGATTAGGAATCCTCAGGCAACAGTCTACCTTTCATGTGCAACGCTCTGGACGGGGGAAGAAAGCTAATGCATGGTCTAAACCACAGCTAGCCATAAAATCATTGAGCGTTCAGACCTGACACCAATTTCGACTCTTACTGTACCTGGCCTCGCTGGTCGTCTGTAGATACTACAGATTTGAGCTGCCCCACAAACTTTATCTCAAAGCTTTCCCGATTCGTGTTAGGCTGAAACTCAAAAAGCATGGGTCGCATCAAGTTCCGGCCAAACCAGAGACTTGCTACCACAAAGCTGATATTGAAGCTGATGAACCAAGCGCCATGAGATGAATTGATTGATGCTATCTAAGATGGTGTAGGTGTACCGGAGGCCAAGCGGCCAAGCGCTCATGAAGTGAAGAACACCGCCTGTTCCCAACAGAAGCTGCAAGTGACAAGGGTTCTGCAATGTCGCTTGTCGCGGCGAATGGGGCCATCAAGCTTGGATGGCCCACATCGATACGTGGATTGAAGACAGCCCAAAATGTCATACGAGTCTCCGGACCGCAAAGCACAAAGACGGTGGTGACGGCTCATCTGGCATTTGTCAGCCCTCAGTACCATACTGTGCTGCACTCACGCCACTGGTTGAAAGCGACAACTCCTCCGCCTCGTTGGCTGCCATAAGCCACGAATGGAAGGACGACGCGGTTCCTTTCCGAGTGAGAATCTTCAAGGTATTCTATATCTCTCCTGGCTCCTCCTTTCAAACCCTCAAACCGTCTTTGGCTTCCATCTCTCCACTGCCCGGAGACCATAACCCTCTCAATCACAGTCCCCGCCCCAGTCGCTCTCGCTGCTGTCTACACAAGCAATCATGGCGTCCCCAGTCCTCCTCATTCTCGGAGCCGGCCCGAACATCGGCGTCCACGTTGCAAAATCCTTCGCTGCAAAGGGCTACCAAGTCGCCTTGGCATCGCGCAAAGACCACACCGTGGATAACAGTCAATTATATATCCCCGTCGACTTGAACAAGCCCGAGTCCGTGGCGGGCGTTTTTGAGACCGTCAAGGCCAAGCTTGGGTTTTTACCGAGTGTGGTTGTTTATAATGGTAGGAAGCAAAGTCCCCCAAAGCATTAGAGCCTCCCCCAAAACTCCTGTCTCTAACCCCGCCAGGCGCCTTCTTCTCAGTCGACACAGCCGACGACCCGCTCTCCACCTTCTCATTGACCAATTACACCCAATCTCTGAATGTGAACGCCACCTCCGTCCTCCTTGCTCTTCAACAAGCCGTCCTCGGCTTCCGCTCGCTCTCCGACCCAAGCGCATCCAAGACCTTCATTTTCACGGGCAACATCCTGAACGTGAAGCCGTTTCCGGGGCGGCTCACGTTGGGGCTCTCCAAGAACGCCGCCGCGTACGCGATCAGGAACGTCGTCGAGAACAAGAATTATGACGGGGAAGGTGTTTCGTGAGTTTTTGGTCTTTTTAATTCTCTCCCATGACGGCCACCCGGGTTCCTCCCTGCTTCTATCCATCCATCACCTCAAACCGCTCCCCATCGATACTCACACACACATAGATTTTACTACGCCGACGAACGCACCCCAGCCGGCGGGTCGGTGGGCCTGGCCGTCGACGGCCCCGCCGCCGCAGAGGAATACTTGAAGCTCGCGGAACGAAAGGACCAAGGGCCGTGGTTGTACACGTTTGTCAAGGGCGAAGGGTACAAGGATTTTGATACAGGGAATTGACTACCAACAGCTAAGATTCGACGAATGAGTCAGAGGCTGTAGTTCGTGGTCGAAACGAAATGCGGATTGGCACCGGGATGAGATATCATACCTGCTCATTATTTGAGATTCTGGAAAAGAATCTACCGTACTCACGACCAAGGAATGAAGATCAAGGCGTGCTTGGTTATGAATCAAGATCACTTTGTTTGATTGGTGCTAGCTCTGTTCCTTGATTGAGCACTGAAAGCACTGAACCGTGGCTCAATCTCCTTGTGTGGCTCCCTTTTGATGACAGCACAATGTCGATCTTTGTAACTCAATCACGTCATTCTTCTCTAATCAGGCAAGCCGACAAATCGTCAGAGTCCGAGGCTCCAATAAAGACATTCTCCCTCGAGTCTGTTCTCTGCATCCATCTGAGCAGTCACTGTGACGCGCCATCGTCTTGCTCCCATGCAGCCGGGACAGAGTTTGGTAACTTGGTTGCTCCCAGCCACTGCCGCCAGTCTCGAAGCCTCCATCGGTTTTGTGGTTGTCGTTGCACCATCACCGGGTGAGTTGTTCTTAGCATCTGCCAGAGGACATTTGGCGCGACCGTGACCTTTCTTCTCACTGCGGCGACTGAGTTAGACGAGCCAACGGAGGCAACTGGAATGCTTGGCCCACCAAATGGTGCAAATGACGAGGGCGAGGACCAAGCTGACCGTGCTACTTGGTGAGGCCGAAGAAACAGTCGGCACAGTTTGCTGTCTCGAGCCACACATTCGCCTCACCGGGATGCCGCGACAGCAAACAAGGATACGTACTCCTGGAAGTCGGCCAGTAGTCTCGACGAAATTGATAGTCGATCATGTGTATCCCTGGATTCAACTCACGCGGGTCCCGGTAAATGACGAGTACAAGGTACGAGTAACATGAGACGGATAGACGGATGGTTGAGAATTGGGCAGCTTGACGGCCGGGTTGACCCTGCAAGAAGCATGGCCATGTGGGTAGAGCGGGAGGTAGACTGCAAGAGAAATGAAGTTGTTGGAACCAGATCAGTCGACGCAAGACCTGCTGGGCAGATCTTCCCGGATCAAGCGATGTTGTTGCTGAGGGAGCATCATCAGCAGGCCTGCCGTGGAGGATGTAAAGTCAATGCTCAAAGTTTGGCGTTTTTGATGGATGCGGCGCCAAGTGCCAGCTGGCCACAATTGACCGGAACGGAGATGTAGTTTAATTACGTGGATGGCGCCAATGTGAGCCGCAAAAACCTTCCGACATGACACATCAGGGTTAGAGGGATTGAGGTAGTGAGCCGCAATAACTTCCGACATCAGGGTTAGAGGGATTGTGGTGGTGAGCCGCAATAACTTCCGACATCAGGGTTAGAAGGATGGAGGTGGATTCAGCGCAACGAAATGACGTCGAAAATCCTGATCGTCTCACTGGCTGCTGGACGGCTCGCTGTCGGGACTGGAGGACGGCTGGGTCCGTTCGATACTGCGCTCGACCAGAACTGGCACGCCGGCGACAAGCGGAGCGACAGTGCGCTGCTTGTCAGGAGCCTATACGAGTTGTGAGCGGATGCTGTTCACGATGAAACAACCCGTGGCCGCCGAGATGGCGGCCGGCATGGAAAGGCGCATAGCCATCGTCAAATCGGCTGTAGGGTGTCATGGCAGGCTTGGTACTGAGAGACAGGAACCAATTGAGGGCGGCACCAGGACAACGCCGGGGATTAGGTTTTGTCTTAATGCAGGGGACGAGATCGAGCTAGAATAGGTAAATTCTTTGCAGGCTCAAGGATCCTGTGGGGTTGTCCCCAGCCTTCTTACCCTGCGCCGCCGCTGTTTCAGTCGTCTAAATATCCCGGCCACCACTCGGTCCTTGTTTGGCCCGCCAGCCTCCTGATCGAGCTCTTTTTGCGTGGTCGCTTGGGTGGTCGCGTTGGTCATAGCAATACGGCGTCAGCAAAGCACATCAAAATTCCAGCTGGCAGACAACAACACCCTCGGCTTGCTGATCATGCTGGGGCCACCCACTTTCGCAATCAGACCTCGGCCTAGTCCAGGAGCACGTCTCCTTCCCCGGATTCCAACATGAATGCCGCCGCTCTGTAGCATCCCAGCACTGTCGCCGGCCGAAACCACTCTTCTCGTCTTGACTGATCACTTTTCTCCCACCACACGGAGCACACACCGTTGGCGCGAGCCGTGCGAATCATCAACGTGACCGTCGTGGTGGAATTCGCCGTCCTGATCCTCCGGCAGTGTTTCAGGCTAGATTGCGCGTGGTGTGAAGGCGGGTCCAGCCACAAATCTCCCACCTCATCTTGCAGGTCGGTCCCCGCAAGCGGCAATGGCTTGTTAGCAAGCATGGCGTGCCGTGATGAGAGCCTGCAAGTCACCGTCAACGTCGGACTCGATCGCTGGCGCTCTGAATAAAACCCACGCCGGCCTCCTTGGTGACCTTGGTCTCCTCGCCAGTCGCTCCCTCGACCGTTCATTCTTCGGCCGTCTGCCGTCTCTGACATTCGTTGAGCCCTCTTCACTCTTTTGAGGTGCTCAAGAACCGTCATTCTTTTGGCTTCTCGTCACACTCCCTCCTTTTTGCACCGTGGTGTCGTCGGTCAGCGACCGTGTCCGATTCTGTGTCTGTGCCCGGCCCAACCACATCTCGACCGTGTCGACAAAAGGTTGCTCTTTGACCAGAGCCTGCACAGCAACATCGAAACACCGAAATTACCTCACCTGGAGTGAACGCTTTGCTCAACCGGGCAACACAGCCTCACCCACAAGCCCGCCATCACTGCACTGACTTGCACCGACCTCTTGACGTGTTCTGCCCGGCGCATTGCACCTGCCACCTGTGTCATTGAAATATCATCTCCATTGACAGCTGATATCTTTCAATTTTCAGACTCAAATCAACCCAACAGTCGAGTTCATCGCCAAGATGAAGTCATCATCACTTCTCGCAAGCCTGTGCGCCACCTTGGCCCTGTCCAAGCCCCTCGACAAGCGGTACTTGGTGACAACATGGGACATTGAAACCGTCACGGTGACCGTTACGGGTACTCCAGCAGAGACGACTGCGCTGGCTATTTCCACTGGAGGTTCTTGGTGGAGTAACTGGGGCTTCGGCGGTCCTGACAGCTCGGCTCCTGCGTCCACCACGACGACTGAAGCGCCGGCGCCTGCACCGACCTCTGAGACTTGGTCGACACCGTCGGCCGCTCCCACGACGACTGAAGCGCCGGTGCCTGCACCGACCTCTGAGACTTGGTCGCCACCGTCTGCTGCTCCTTCATCTTCTCCTCCACCCGTTGCAGCGCCAGCCCCGGCCTCGTCGATCTCGAGCGCGCCAGCGGCCGTCTCGTCGTCGGTGTCATCCGATTATGCTCAGGCCGTGCTGGACGCTCATAACCCTCACCGCCAGAATGCGTCCGTACCGGATCTGACGTGGAGCGATACCCTGGCTTCCATCGCCCAGCAGATTGCTTCGTCGTGCGTGTACGGGCATAACACGTAAGTTCACTCACCCGGAAGGTTGTCGAATCCCAGCTCACAAGCGCGTCAGTCAAGCCGGTGGTGGTGGGTACGGCCAGAACATTGGGGCAGGCGCCGATGAGAGTGGCGTGCCGGGCTTGATCAACAACGACATGTACAATGGTGAAATCAACTTCTACCCCCTTCCCTACGGCGTGGAGCCCGACATGAGCAATTTCGAGGAGTGGGGTCATTACTCACAGATTGTGTGGAAGTCGACCACCTCGGTCGGCTGCTACACTCAATACTGTCCCAATGGACTGGCCAATGTCGGCAGCGGCGTCAGCCCGTACTTTACCGTCTGCAACTACAGCCCTCCTGGTAAGTACCGACATGCATTCATGATCGGCAGAACCATCGCTGACTGAATCGGCCCAGGCAACTTTGGTGGTGAATACGCGGCCAACGTGCTACAGCCCGGTAACGAGCCGACCATCAGCCTGTAGATGGTGATGGAGGCTTGTGACGACCTGACGACCGTCGCATTGATGACTCGGACACTACTCGAAAAGTCATTTGCGTCTTGTGCTCTGGCGTTGGGGGGAGAGCATCAGATGAGGAGGAACATGCATCAGCTTCGGCATTCTGCGACGAGCTGTCAGTTTTTATTTTGCATGCAAAGCGCTTGCGGTCTGTCGTGACCGGCTTTGCCGCCTTAAAAGTTTGCCAAGGATTCTTCTTCTCAGGTCACATCCGCCGGCTGGGCTTGCAGAGGCCTGGCCATGGTCGTTTGGATGGATCATATTTCTTGATTCTTGTATCATGAGGGATACCGCTTGGAGACCTTTAGGGGAAAGCTTTCCACCACCTCGAGTCCGTCATGTTGGCCTGGAGGTGTTGAATACATTTGAACCCTCGACAATGTTTCCGATCCCCCTGTCCACCGCGGCGGGGGCCAGAAGGGTGACGTGCGTCTGTGGGTGGAGCAAAGGAGAGATGAAGCGAGCATGGTCCGTAGACATCCGAAGCCCAGGGCGTCAGGAAATCTGGCTCTCCATCACCGCACCCGCTGTCCCGGCTCAGGAAGTCTGGCTCTCCATCATAGCACCCGCTGTCCCGGCTTCTGGCGCGGGGAAAAGGAAGAACGTGGGGCTCAGCTGATGATCTTTTTCCAGAAGCCTGCCTCCAAGTCGGTATCAATTCTTCATGCTCCGCCGTGGCAATATCGCGCGCGTCCGGTGCCTCTTGCGGGAGAGAACAGCGGTCCCGAGAATGGACGCACCGACCGCTTTGACTGGCGGCCTTCTCTCAAAACATACGAGGAGTCCAGAAGGCCGAGCTGGAGGCAGGTTCTGGCGCCACGCGCCACGCGCCATCTCTAGGAGGATGTCCACTGTAACTGCCGCACCCGCCACCGCCTACTAACGACGTCATGTGCGGGAGGTGCTGAAGCGTTCGAGCGACGACGAGCTTGACAACAACCCCTTTCTTCCGTGTGTCCATCAGTCGCACTGCACCGTTATATCTTCAAGTGCCTGCTCGTTCAAGCCGGAGTTGCGCTCGCTGGACTCGAGCTTTGCTTTCCTCGGATGCTTCGGCCCTAAAACAGACACCTCGGTCGATTTGGCGCAATCCGCCCAATTTTCACCAGTATGTCAACTTTCCTTTCCTCCGAACGCAGGATGACCACGCCCACTCTCCACACAATCCTCGCCCAGGATACATTGCCGAAGACGGGTTTCGTCCCAGGATCCGCACGTGCATCTTCAGGTGGTGGAGATGGAGCATTCGTCCGCCATCAGCCAGCCAGGAAGCAGCCTGATCACATGCCTTTGTTGCACCGGCCCTCTCTGTGACCCCTCTTGTGGTATCGAGGTCTGTGATACAGAACGCGGTCCTCCCACCTCCTCCCTGTGTCTCTCTCTTCTGTCCTTTTCTTTCTCCCTTGCCGTGCCCGTTGGCATCTCCCCTTCTCGGCGGCTCCGGACTGGTTCCCCATGCCTCCGTACTGCCTGCACGACTGCCACTACTTCTACCGCACCGCCCTCCGCCTGCTGAACATCGCCACCCTGGTGGCCGCGCTGTACGCATGATACAGATATTGACCATGCCTTCCTCCATCACAGGAACGCGGTATTTCACCCGACCCAAGTCCATTGACGAGACTCTCAGCGGCGCCGGCGTGCGCATTCAGCCCCCGCCCATGGGCCCGACTCCGGAAGAGCGGCCGGTCCAGGCGGCCAAGGAGGTCCAGGAGGCGAGAGACTTGCTCGCGGCCAGGAAAGGATGGCCCAAGCCCGGGGTCACCTTTGCCGGGCAGGACAAGCTGCCGAAGCTGCCCATCCCCGAACTCGAATCGACGATGAAAAAGTACCTCGAAGCGCTGCAGCCCCTCCAGACGCCGCAGGAGCACAACGAGACCAGGGCCGCGGCGCGCGACTTTCTCGAGAACGAGGGCCGATATCTGCAAGAGCGGTTGAAGACGTATGCGTCGAACAAGACGAGTTACATTGAGCAATTCTGGTACGATTCCTACCTCAATTATGACAATCCCGTCGTCCTGAACCTGAACCCCTTTTTCCTCCTGGAGGACGACCCGACGCCGGCCCGCAATAACCAAGTCACCCGAGCGGCGTCGCTGGTCATCTCCGCCCTCTGCTTTGTCCGAGCGGTCCGGAAAGAAGAGCTGCCGCCGGATACGATCAGGGGGACGGCTCTCGATATGTACCAGTACTCGCGATTGTTCGGCACGGCGCGCGTGCCCACGGAAAACGGCTGCATCATTGGCCAAGATTCCGACTCCAAACATGTCGTCGTCATGTGTCGGGGCCAGTTCTACTGGTTTGACGTGCTGGACAGCAATAACGATCTCATCATGACGGAAAAGGATCTGGCGCTCAATCTCCAAGTCATCGTCGATGACGCCGAGGAGACGCCGATTCACGAAGCGGCCAAAGGGGCCATCGGCGTCCTGAGCACGGAAAACAGAAAGATCTGGTCCGGTCTCCGGGAGCTTCTCACCCGCGAGGAGGGTTCCAATAACTCCGAGTGCCTCGCCATCGTCGACTCGGCCTTGTTCGTCGTCTGCCTGGACGACACCGAACCGGCCGATGTGGCAGAGTTGTGCGGGAACATGCTCTGCGGGACCAACGAAGTGGTCAAAGGCGTCCAGGTCGGCACCTGCACCAACCGATGGTATGACAAGCTTCAGATCATCGTGTGCAAGAACGGCAGCGCGGGGATCAACTTTGAGCATACCGGCGTCGATGGCCACACGGTCCTTCGCTTTGCCAGTGACGTCTACACCGACACGATCCTGCGCTATGCTCGGTCCATCAATGGGCAAGCGCCCACCCTCTGGACCTCCAACAGCCCGGATCCGTCCAAGCGCGACCCGGACAGCTTTGGCGACGTCAACACGACACCGCACAAGTTGGAATGGGACATGATCCCCGAATTGCAGATTGCCCTGCGCTTTGCCGAGACCCGGCTGGCCGACTTGATCAATCAGAATGAGTTCCAGACGCTGGACTTTAAAGGCTACGGCAAGAATTTCATCACCTCCATGGGCTTCTCCCCCGATGCCTTTGTCCAGATGGCCTTCCAAGCGGCCTACTACGGCCTGTATGGACGCGTGGAAAACACGTATGAGCCGGCCATGACCAAGATGTTCCTCCACGGACGCACCGAGGCCATCCGATCCGTCACCCCTGAAAGTGTCGACTTCGTCAAGACGTTCTGGGCCGACAATCCTCCGCAGAAGAAGGTGGACGCGCTCAAGGCGGCGACACAAAAGCACACGGCCATCACCAAGGAATGCAGCAAGGGCCAAGGCCAGGATCGACATCTTTACGCCCTGTATTGCGTGTGGCAGCGCAAAGTGAACGACGAGGGCGCCGAGGCCGCCAGTCCCACCGGCTTCAGCTCCAACGGGTACTCCAGTCCCACCGACCTCAGCGATTTTGGGAGCCCCAAGCGACTGGACGATTCATCCTCACCCCACAATCGATCACCCAACAATCGATCGCGCGCCGGCACCGACTCGAGTCGGTCTCCGATACCCGCCCTGCATCACATGCCGGCATTGTTCAGCGATGCCGGCTGGGAAAAGATCAACAACACCGTCCTCAGCACGTCCAACTGTGGCAACCCGTCTCTGCGCCACTTCGGCTTTGGGCCCGTATCGGGAGATGGCTTCGGGATTGGATACATCATCAAAGATGAAACCATCTCCGTGTGCGCCAGTAGCAAGCATCGCCAGACTCGACGCTTCATTGACAGTATGGAATCTTACTTGAATGAGATTCGTCGACTCCTCAAAGCCGTGAAGCCCAAGGAACCCGCCGGCGGGAAGACGACCAGGGCGAGGGAAGTAGATGAAAAGGTCGGACGAGACGGCAGACTCAAGTCGCGCGGCCGCGTGATCAAGGCCGATTCGGGCAAGTTCGATGGCGGAACGCAGACTCCGACCAGCATGGATACAGCCGAGGTGGAGGACGATGGGTTAGGCGGATGTCAGTCATCATCTCTCTTTGATCCTTTTCGTAATCATCCCGGAGCAATTCGGCTAACGAGGTGTACAGATGGATTCTTCGACGCGGGGATGCTCCTGCAAGCGCTCAAGAAGGACCAGCCCAAGCCGGCCGAACAGATTGCACAGAAACGGAGAGCCGTGGGCAAAAAACTGGCATTGACCGAGTATTGATGATTATCCCAGGAGGTTGTCGTCGTCGACCTGCATCAGGTGCAGACCCCAATGGCGATAAGGATGGATGAGCTTGGGGTGAGGCCGGATGAGCTTGGGGTGAGGCCAGATGGGAACTTGGGGTGAGGCCAGATGGGAACTTGGGAGGTCAGATGGATGAGCTTGGGGTGAGGCCAGATGGATGAGCTTGGGGTGAGGCCAGATGGATGAGCTTGGGGTGAGGCCAGATGGATGAGCTTGGGGTGAGGCAGTGGATGAGCTTGGGTGAGGACCAGAGCGGATGATGATTATGTACACATAGCTCCCTGTATATCACTCGAGCGAATCGTATCAATGGTGCCTTGCTGCAGGGCCAGCATCACCGCCCCGGACCTGTTGGCGTCGGATCGGCAACCGAGCCAATGACAACGCGGTCGCAAAGAGCGGTGCACCCTGACATCAGCCACCGTTCCTGAGCACGGGAGACTACATGATGTTCGTCGACCATGGTCTGGCCGTACGGCAGTCCTCGTCCATGATCTATTCCCCTTATTCCCACTCTCCCGGCGCTTTTTCCTACCCAGCTTGAGGCCTACAGAAGTCGTCGCCGACAGCGCCAAGCTTTTCTTGGCCCCTCCAGCGCAGGTTAGCTTATCCGGCTTCGAGTCAACCTCACCTGCCAGGGCCCGAGTGCTTTGCGCAGGGACGTGTGATAGCAGACTCCTCCATCCGTTACGAGGAAGGTGTCTATCACCGTGTCGTTGGACTGCTCAACTCCTCCATGTCCGACACACTCATCTGATCCCACCAGCCTGACGAATACCGGCCGGCAAATCTTGACCCTGACGACGACCTTCCTCTCTGCCACCATGGCAGCAGCGGCCATGCCCACCATTCCGCTTGACTCTGGGCTCGGGGCCGCTGCCGTGGATCAAAATGGCACCCTTCCGCGAGAGGTTCCCCCTCCGCAAGTTCATACTCCGCCCACGACCGACGAGGGCAGCCACAAGGATGAAGACGCCGCCTCGAGTTCTTCGCTCTCGGATCTCGACGACCTCGACGACCACGACCTCGAAGATGAAGAAAACAGACTCAGATTTGAAGAGGCCGCGCGGGCGGGAGCCGAAGCGGAGCAATACTCTGAGGTCAAGCCCGATCGATATGAGAACGGGGTCCCGATTTTCACGCCGGTACGTGTTCTGCCGTGGAGGCTGCGCCAGGATCTGATATGAGACTGACCTCTTCCAGACCATGGAACAGTTCCGAGATTTTCAGAGATATGTGAAAGGCGTCGATCCGTACGGCATGCAGTGTGGCATCGTGTTGATTGATCCTCCGGAAGAGTGGTACGTGGTCGGCGCCTGATCTTGGGCCTGTCGGCCTGGGATCGATTTCTACGTTGACTGAAAAGCACGGCTGACAGGACGGATAGGAAGCGGGCACGTAAACCATTGGACGAAATGGTCAAGACCATCAAGATCAAAAATCCCATTACCCAAGAGTTCCATGGCGCACAAGGCATCTACACGCAGCGGAACATGGAGAAGATGCGATCTTATAATCTGCCACAGTGGAAGGCGCTCTGCGAACAGACCGAGAACCAGCCCCCGGCCAAACGGGGAGAGAAACGATTGAATGCCGACCGATTGCTGGGACGAGGGTCTGCCAGGAACAGAAAGTCGGAGGGAACACCCAATCCGGACGACGGGAGGCGGTCATATGAACCGTCGAAAGTGACCCACATCAAGGAGGAGCCGTCCGATCATGATTCTCAGCTGGCCGCCCCCCCCACGCCCACCAGTCCGGACGTGAAGCCGTCGGTGCCTGACCACGACCATGAGGAGCATGCGGCGACCGATCCTCACCCCGAAGCCCCCCCCCGGGAGCCTAATCCGACCAAGGAGAAAGGAAGTCGGAAGCCAGTGGCGAAACCCCGAGGCCGTCAACCGAAGGCGACCCCGAGGAAAGACGGGAACAAGGGCGCAGAGACGTCGGTGGCCGCGCGAAGATTACGTAATGATGGTATGGCCGACGACGAGGTTGATGAAGAAGCATTCCGGGACTTTGATTACCGGGCTCACGACGGTGATCAGTGGACCGCGGAGCGTTGCGACGAACTCGAAGACAAGTACTGGAAAAGTCTGAGCTTCAGCAATCCGATGTACGGGGCCGACATGCCCGGCTCCTTGTTCGATGACGACACGAAAGAGTGGAATGTGGCCAAGCTGCCGAACCTCCTCGACCTGCTCGGACAGCCCATTCCTGGCGTGAACACGACGTACCTGTACCTCGGCATGTGGCGGGCGACCTATGCGTGGCATCTGGAGGACGTCGATCTCTACAGTATCAACTACATCCATTTCGGTGCTCCCAAGCAGTGGTACAGCGTTTCGCAACGGGATGCCCCCAAGTTCGAGGCGGTGATGAAGTCGCTTTGGAGCCAGGACGCCAAGGATTGTGACCAGTTCCTGCGACACAAAACCTACCTCGTCTCGCCCTCCGTTTTGAAGAGCAAATATGGGATCAATGTGAACAAGGTCGTCCACAGGGAAGGCCAATTTGTCATCACGTTCCCGATCGGCTATCATTCCGGCTACAACCTGGGCTATAATTGTGCCGAGTCGGTCAATTTTGCCATCGAAAACTGGATCCAGTACGGCAAAACGGCGCGAAAATGCAAGTGCGAAGCCGACAGCGTGTTTATTGACGTCGACTGGTTCATCCGGAGGATCAATGGGGAGCCCACTCCCGAGTACGAAGAGATCGAGGTCACCGACGATGAGGATGAGTTCGATGATCATCACACCAACACCACGACCGACCTGCCCACTCCGCCGGGGAGTGATCGTGGGAAGATCAAGGTGCCGCAAAAGAGGAAACGCTCGCCCAAAGATCATCTCGGATCCAACAAGAGGGCGAAAAAGATTATCAAAATCAGAAAGGTCAGCAAGCATCAGCCGTGCTGTCTGTGTCCCAATGACTTTTCCTGGGAAGAGCTGTTGCCGACGTCACACGGCCAGCGGGCGCACCGGACGTGTGCCATGTACACCCCCGAGACCTATATTGCCACCCGAGACGGCCGGGAGATGGTCTTCAACGTCGAGAACATCAGCAAGGCTCGCTTGGAGCTCAAGTGCTACGAATGTCGGCAAAAGAAGGGGTCATGCTTCCAATGCTCGTCGGCGAAATGCACCAAGTCGTACCATGCGACCTGTGCCATGCAAGCTGGCGTCCAGGTGGACAAAGGAGAGATTGCCGTCTGGCACGAAGGGGTCGAGTATCGGGACATTGGATTCGACTGGAGATGCCGTTTGCACCGGACCGTCAAGCGGACCCGCATCACGAGCGAGTTGTCGGCCTGCAATCATGCCAACAGTTGTTGGTCCAACCGGGAGTTCAAGCAGTTCCTGCTGGCCTTGAAACCGGGAGAATTGATCCAATATCAGGCCACCAACGTGGATGAAATCGAAGCCGGCCTCATCGTCGCCGAGTACGACGAGGGACAGAATGCAGTCTTGGTCCAAGTGCTCCCGGAACAGTACGAGATGGCCGTCCGGGCGTGTTCACCGCTGACTTGGAGCAGGAAAATCGTCAAAGAAATCGAGCCATCCTGGATTCTGTTTGTCGACAGCACCACCTCGTGCTTGCAGAAGCCGTCCGCGAACGCCCTGGACCTTCCGGAAGAACTGCAGGGAAAGACGGCATCCCTCCCCGACTCCACCGAGAGAAAGCCCAGCGAAGGGGACCCCTTCACCGAGGACCCCAAGACAGAGTGGGCGGAATTTATTTCGGCTCTCCCTCCGACCAACACGTCTCAAAAGGCCGTGGACCTCTCCAAGGACAAGCAAGTGTGGCTGTATCTGGGGTCATCCTCCACCGACTCCAAAGCCCAATACACGGCCGATCCAGACAACCGTCTTCACGATCCGGCGTCCCATTTTCTCGACACGGTGGAGCCACCCAAGCCGGTCATGGCCCCCCCTCCCCAGCCCCGTCGTCAGGCCCTCGCCGCGTCCTATCCCATGGTCAACGTCGCCGCGAGGAATGCGGCGATGGCCAACGCCAGACAGCAAATGCACACGCCACAAGGTCATCCGCTCGCCATGCCTCCGTCTCTGACTCCGAGCCAGGACAATCTGATGAATACGACTCTCGACCCCGCGTTTGAGATACCCAAGCCCAGCCCGCTGAAGTCGTCTCAATACCGAGACATTCTCACCGGTGCGGAGGCTCGCGCCAATGAAAAGTCCCGCATTCTCCAGCGCCAACAGGCGAAAGCTCAGCAATCTGATACGCCCAGCAAGTCGTACAATACCGGCCACAGCAGCATTGGCATCGATCGGGAGGCCGTGGAGCGGCAAAAGCAGTTCCAAACACAGGCATCTCAGCATGCCCGACACATGACGCAGTGGTCGAGTGATCCCTCATTGCCCGCCCTCAGGCAGTATCCCGATCGTCTGTCGGATTACAACGCCCTCGATCGGTACGGCGGATCGTCGATGCTCAGTGGTAGTAGCGGCCGTCACCAGCCGTTCCAATACAGCCATGAGTGGATGAGCGCTGGGTCCAGCAATCGGCGGGGCAGTTTTGGTTCTCACGACAGTCCCGGCATAAACGACATCCAGCCCACGTCGCTTCACATGCCGCCGACCTCCCCGCCACCGTTGCTCGGCAATACTCCCGCATTTCCCCCGTATGTCCCGCAGTCGCACCTCCAATTTCCTTATGAGGGCGCTTCACGAAACCCCTTTGACTATATGGGCGCGAATGATAGTGAGACGGTGCGGATCGAGAATATTCGAGCGGCCGCCAATCAGCCACCCAGGCCGCCACTGTCGGCCGAAATCGAACGGCAGAGGCGCATATCCAACCCGGCCTATCCTTTCAAAAGTCCCGATCAGATCAAGGCCCAGAAGGAGGCCGAGAAGAGGTCGCCGCCGGGCAGCCGACCGAGCAGCTCTTACACCCTATCCAGCCCGGTGATCAAGCAGGAGGGATTTGTACATTCCGGGTCATCCGCCAGCCCGATCCCGCTGATTGATCCACAGAACCCGCCGCAGTTTATCAATCCGAACGCTACGCAGATTAGTCCTCCGGCCTCCAGTACGGGAAGAAGATCGGCGAGCAGAAGCTTTTCTGGCACTGTCATGTACATGCCCATGATGGAACCACCCATGCAGCCGCAATTGATGAGGACACTGTCAAGCAGCATGCCGCTGGACTCCACTCGGTATGCAGCGTCACCGATGACCATCAGCACCTATGTGCCACGACGGTCAATATATGACCCGTTGCACACGATCAACTTGACGACACCGCAAAATCAACCGGTTTTGCCGGCCAGTTCATTGATCGCTCAGCCGGCTCAGAAACTGTTGGCGAGCCTGGAAAAGCGTCGCATCGGTCCCAACGGCTTACCCATCAACGACATGACCCTCCCAAAGCAGTTGACAGATTGGCAGGAAAAAGGCGGTTTCTGGGGTCGTGTTGCTGGATATTATATTCAGAAACACCAGGCTGCCGCAAACGTGTATCGTTCACCCTTTGCTGCCACCGCACCCGGAGGGCCTGTGGGCTCGCTAGCAGATCGATATTGTCGACGTTTAACGGAGAGTGAGAAGGCCAAGATCGACCGATATCGGTCTGGACAGATCAACTGAGATGGAAATCAGGACTCCACTCTTTCACCGGCATATGGAGGCGTTCTGTTCATGGCTAGCCAGTGAATGCATATACGGTTGGGGAGGGGATTCCTGTCGAGGACTTTAGATATGGAACGTCTGCTAAGAATGGAGAGGACTTGCATGGTTGCGGTACTACAAGGCAAGGCTAAATAAACCGTCGTCGCCGGGACGCTGGACAAAATCAGGGATAAATAAATCAGGCCTCAACATTTCCCTTCCACCAAACAGCGCTTGTTTGTGAATTCTGAAAGGTTGGCTTGATTTCCTATCCGCTGGTGAGGCTGTCAAAAAAGGTGCTTTTGGAACTAGCCTTGGTCACGTGACAAGGCTGAATACGAAATATGAAGATGCTCAGGACGAGGGCGGACGCTATTGTGCCAGAGCCCATTTCATTTTGCCAGCCGAAAGCACACTGCTCATTACTACTTTACTATTGGCCAGGTCCTAGAAAGACGTTCGCCCATTCCTGACACCGGGGAGTCATTCATTATGAGTTCGGACAACACGGCTGCCTATAACGTAAATCACTAGTAAGCGAGACAACCCCATAAGCGAGACACCACCAATCCACACCAAAATCACCAAAATTCAGCATGCAACTGTGCTCCGCCAGA